>Ga0157379_10001129_pt1 | contig 21815 bp, 23 predicted proteins | sample S25metaG_FD_121802 | JGI IMG/M metagenome (GOLD analysis project Ga0157379, IMG submission 121802) | Switchgrass rhizosphere microbial communities from Kellogg Biological Station, Michigan, USA - S2-5 metaG | ecosystem: Host-associated > Plants > Roots > Rhizosphere > Soil | place: USA... | reverse complement strand
TCTTCGCGTGGCCGGGGGTCGGGCGGCTGACCGTGGAGGCCATCCAGGCTCGCGACTATCCGGTGCTGCAGGGCTGCATCCTGGTCATCGCCGCGGGGTTCGTGATTGCGAGCACCCTGGCCGACGTGCTGAACGCCGTGCTCGACCCGCGCACGCGCGTTCGTACGAGGACGCCGTGAGGCGGGGCGCGCGGCGCATCCGCGCCGCCGCCGCGCTCCTCGCCACGCTCATCTGTCTCGCGGCGGCAGCGCCCTGGCTCGCGCCGCTCGACCCGGGGCGGCAGGATCTCGGTGCGACGCTCGCGCCGCCCTCCCGCCTCCATCCGCTCGGCCAGGACACGCTCGGGCGCGACCTCCTGGCGCGCGTCCTGCACGGCGGCCGGGTGTCATTGATCGTCGGCCTCGTCACCGTGACGACCTCGCTCCTCCTCGGCACGACGATCGGTGCCCTCGCGGGATGGTCGGGGGGATGGGTCGACGAGGTCGTCATGCGCCTCGTCGACGTGCTCCTCGCCTTCCCCGGCTTGCTGCTCGCGATCGCGCTCACCGCCGTCCTCGGCGCGAGCCTGCGCAACGTCCTCCTGGCGCTCTGCCTCATCGGCTGGACCGGCTTCGCGCGCCTGGCGCGCGGCGAGGTGCTGCGCCTGCGCGGCCGCGAGTTCGTCGAGGCGGCGCGCGCGCTCGGCGCTCCCGACCGGCGAATCCTCTGGCGACACCTCCTCCCGTCGCTCACGGCGCCGCTGCTCGTGCAGGCGACCTTCGGCATGGCCGGCGCGATCGTCGCGGAGGCTTCGCTCAGCTTCCTCGGGCTCGGCGCGCAGCCGCCGACCGCCTCATGGGGGACGATGCTGAACGACGGCCGCGCCTTCCTCCTGGTCGCGCCGCATCTCACCATCGTCCCCGGTCTCGCGATCATGGTGACCGTTCTCGCCCTCAATTTCCTCGGCGAGGGCCTCCGCGACCGGCTCGACGCCCGCCCGCCGACCGACCTCTGGCGCTGAGCCCGCGAGCGGCAAGGTGACGACCAGCTCGGCGCCGCCGCCGGCGGGCGTGCGTGCCTCGAGCGTGCCGCCGTGGCGCGCGACGATGGCGCGCGAGATCGCGAGGCCGAGGCCGCTGCCCTGGTCGCCGCCCTTGGTGGTGAAGAACGGCTCGAAGACGTGCGGCAGGATCGCCGGGGCGATGCCGGGCCCGTCGTCGCGGATGACGACCGCGACCCCGGACCCCTGCCGGCGCAGGGCGACACGCAGGGTGCCTCCCGGTCGGAGCGCGTCGGCGGCGTTCAGCAGCAGGTTCATGAAGACCTGGTTCAGCTCGGACGGGTCACAGGGGACGTCGGGCACGTCGTCGTAGCGCAGCGCCAGATGCACCCCCGCCGGCAGGCGGTGGCGTACGAGGGCGAGCGTGCTCTCGAGCCCGGGACGTATCGGCGCCAGGCGAAGCTCGGCGCCGCGCGTGGGACGGCCGAGCGCGCGCAGCTTGGCGAGCAGCGCCGTCGCACGCTCCGTCGCTTCCCGGTAGTTGGCGAGCAGTGCCGGCCCCTCGAGGCGCCACGCGTCGAGCGCCGTCGCCGCAGACGCTGCCGTCGCGTCGGGCGGGCAGGCATCGCCCGGCCCTCCCCTCGCGCTCCGCAGCGCCTCCTCGTACGCGGCGACCATCTGCTCGATCGGCTCGACGTTGCCCGCGAGCACAGCCAGGGGATTCCCGAGCTCGTGCGCGACCCCGGCGATCAGGACCTCGAAGGCGCGTATCTTCTCGACCGCGACGATCTGCGACTCCGCCAGCTCGCGCTCGCGGCGCGCCAGCCGCCGGGTCAGGTGACCGCCGATGAATCCGAGCAGGGCGAGCGTGACCGCGAGCGCGAGCAGCCAGACCATGCGCTCGGACTCGAGGGCCACGACACCCGGCGGGAAGCTCTCGACCCCGGCCATGGCGGCGGCGAGCAACGCCACCCCGACCCCGGCGGCGAGCCCCGCCAGGCGCGCCCCGACGACCAGCGCCGCGGTCACCACCTGCACCACGTACAGGAAGAGGAACGGGCTGCGGGTGCCGCCCGTCTGCCGCACCACGATCGTGATGAGGAGCGCGTCGGCGGCGCCGGACCAGACGATCATGGCCCCGATCCCGCGCCAGCGCCGCACGCAGGCCGCGGCGGCGCCGTTCATCGCCGCACCCGCGAGCGCTGCGAGCAGCACCGGCGCCAGCGCCGGCACGAGCCCGCTCGCGTGCGCCAGGGCGGCCACGGCGAGGAAGGATGCGATCACCGCGCCGCGGATGCGGACGGCCCATCGCAGCCGCTCGCGCCGCAGGGGGACGTGCCAGCCGCCGCCCGCTGGCCGGTTTCCAGGTCCCGCTCCCGCCATGGGCCGGCGCTAGCGACGGTCCGAAAGTGGCGCCAGAGGTACTCGAAGCGGTGACGGCCCCGGGGACGCTTTGCTCCGCCCGGCAAGCGTGTTTGTATAGGGGATTCGTCAGCGTCTGGGCGGGGGAGCTCTCGACACAATGGCGATCGAATCGAGGTCCGGCGGTGCCGCGGGCGATGCCCACGTCGCTTTCGCGGACGTGCACATGGCGTTCGGCGACCGTCCGGTCTTCGAGGGCCTGTCGTGCGCGTTTCCGCCGGGGAAGATCTCCGTCCTGCTCGGTGGCTCCGGGTCGGGCAAGAGCACGGCGCTGCGGCTGATCGGTGGCCTGGTACGGCCGCGCTCCGGCCATATCTACGTCACCGGCGAGGACATCACGCTCTTGTCCGAGGTGAAGCTGTACGCGGTGCGGAAGAAGCTCGGCATGATGTTCCAGGGCGGCGCCCTGCTCGACTCGCTGTCGATCTTCGACAACCTGGCGTTCCCGCTGCGCGAGCACACCAAGTTCGACGAGACCGAGATCGCGCGCGAGGTCGCCCGGCGCCTCGACTCCGTCGGCCTGTCAGACGCCGGCACGTTGCTGCCGAACGAGCTGTCCGGCGGCATGCTCAAGCGGGCGGCCCTCGCGCGCGCGATCATGCTCGACCCGGTGATCCTGCTCTGCGACGAGCCGTTCTCCGGGCTCGATCCGATCTCGGTGAAACGCATCGAGGCGTTGCTGATGCGGTTGAACCACCAGCGCGGCATCACGATCATCCTGGTTTCGCACCACATCGCCTCGACCATGCGCATGGCCGATCGCGTGGTGATTCTCTTTCCCGAGGGCCCCGTCGTCGGCTCTCCGGCCGAGCTGCGGGAGAGCAGTGACGAGCGCGTGATCGCGTTCCTCAGCGAAGAGGCCGGGCCCGAGGACGCCCCGGATCGCCGCGCCGACACGGCGGCGGGGAGACGCTGAGGTGCTGCTCGTGCGTCTCGTGCAGGATCTCGGCTGGGCGGCACTGCGCTTCGTCGACCAATTGGGTCAGTTGGCGGTGTTCGCGGCGCAGCTGCTGCGCGCGCTCCTGCGGCTGCCGGCGCGCCCCCGGCTCTTTCTGCAGGCACTCTTCGACGTCGGCGTGCTGTCGCTCGTCATCATCTGCGTCTCGGGCACGGCCGTCGGCATGGTGCTGAGCCTGCAGGGCTACAACACGCTCGTGCGCTTCGGCGCCGAGCAATCGCTCGGGGCGGTCGTCGGCCTGAGCCTGATCCGCGAGCTCGGCCCGGTGCTGACGGCGCTGCTCGCGACAGGACGCGCCGGCTCCGCCACCGCGGCCGAGATCGGCACCATGGTCGCGACCGAGCAGCTCGACGGTCTGCGCATGATGGCGGTCGATCCGGTCGAGTTCGTGGTGACGCCGAAGGCGGTCGCTATGACGTGCGCGATGCCGCTCCTCTCGGCGCTGTTCATCACCTGCGGGCTCCTCGGCGGCTACCTCGTCGGGGTCGGCCTGATGGGCATCGACAGCGGCACCTACATGTCGAGCCTGCAATCCGCCGTGGTCTTCCGCGACGACGTGCTCGGCAGCCTGTTGAAGGCGCTCGTGTTCGGCGGCCTGGTCGGGCTCATTGCGACCTTCCGCGGCTTCACCAGCGCGCCGACGTCGGCCGGCGTGAGCGCGGCGACGACCTCGACGGTCGTCGTCGCGTCGGTCTGCATCCTGCTGTTCGACTACGTCCTCACCGCGCTCTGGGGGGTGTGAGATGACGCGTTCACCGTTGCGGGACTTCATCGTCGGCTGCTTCGTGCTCATCGGGCTGGGCGCAATCGCGTACCTGTCGGTCAGCGTCGGCGGCCTCTCCTACGCGGGACCGGGCGGCCTCGTCCTCTACGCCACCTTCGACGAGACCGGCGGCCTGAAGGCGCGCGCCCCGGTGGTCGTCGCGGGGGTGAAGGTCGGACAAGTCGAGGGGATCAACCTCGACAAGAGCGCGCGCGCCCGCGTCCGCCTCAACATCGACAAAAGCCTCAACGTCCCGACCGACACCACCGCCTCCATCGTCACCTCGGGCATCCTCGGCGATCGCTTCATCTCGTTGCAACTCGGGGGCGAGGAGCAATTCCTCAAGTCTGGCGAGGAAATCAGCTTCACCGAATCGGCAGTGCTTCTGGAGCGCTTGATCGGTAAGCTGATCCACAATACCGACACCGGCCAGGCCGCGCCGAGCACCCCGGCCAAGGCCGAGTAGACCGCCGAGAGGACGAACGATGAGCTCGACTCGCATCCGCGCCGCCCTGTGTCTCGTCGCCGTGAGCGTCCTGGCGGCCATGGGCCTGACGGCCTGCGGGCCGCCGGCATCCCGGGGTCTGCACACCGAGGCCCGGACCGACTACGACCCGTGGCAGCCGCTCAACCGGAAGATCTTCTGGTTCAACGACCACGTCGACCAGTACGTACTCGAGCCGGTCGCGCGCGGCTGGGACTGGATCGCGCCCGACGTCGTCGAGCGCTCGGTCTCCAACTTCTTCGTCAACCTGCGCTCGCCGATCGTGGTGCTGAACGACCTGCTGCAGGCCAAGCCGAAGAATGCCGCCTCGGACATCGGACGCTTCGCCGTCAACACCACCGTCGGCGTCGTCGGCTTCTTCGACTACGCGACGCCGCTCGGCATGCCGCAGCACACGGAGGACTTCGGACAGACGCTCGGCTGGTGGGGTCTGCCCGCCGGACCGTACCTCGTCCTGCCGATGCTCGGTCCGTCGAACATCCGCGACACGGGAGGTCTCATAGGCGACGGCTTCGCGTCCCCCGCCGGCTGGTTCATCAGCTGGTGGATCCTCATCCCGCCTCGTGTCGGCGAGGCTATCAACAGCCGTGCGCTTCTGCTCAAACAGGTCGAGGAGGCCAAGCGGGCCTCCTTCGATTACTATGTGTTCGTGCGTGATGCGTATCTGCAACGCCGCAATGCCCAGCTGAACGATCTCTCACCCGGGAGCACGAGCGGTACCGAGCAGGGAGAGGATCTGTACCATCCCGACGCCGCGCCGCCGCGTGATGCGGCGCCGCCCTATGGAGGACCCCAATCGTGACCGCCCTGCGAAGCGCTTTCTTGACCTTGCTGCTGGCCTGCGCGCTGCCGTGCGCGGCCGCGCTCGCCGCCGAGCCTGGGGCCGCCGACGGCAGCGGGCCGCGCGCGAACGTGCAGTCGACCACCAGCCAGGTCATCGCCGTACTGGCGAACGGCAGCCTGTCGGTCGACCAGAAGCGCCACAAGGTCGAGGAGATCGTCTACGCCCAGGTCGATTTCGAAACGCTGTCGCGCCTCGTGCTGGCGCGCAACTGGAGCCAGCTCTCGGAGGCGCAGCAGAAGCAGTTCATGGAGGAGTTCCGCCAGAATCTCTCCGCCACGTACGGACGCAACGTGGAGAGCTACAAGAACGAGAAAGTACAGATCATCGAGGACCACGCCGAGCCGCGCGGTGACTGGACGGTACGCACCAAGATCGTCCGCAACGGCAGCAACGACATCAACGTCGACTACCGGCTGCGCCAGGTGAACGGTACCTGGAAGATCATCGACATCATCATCGAGAACGTGAGCCTGGTCGCGAACTTCCGCTCACAGTTCCAGGAGATCATCTCGAACGGCGGACCGACGCGGCTGCTGCAGGTCCTGCACGAGAAGAACGAGCGTGGCGAGCCGCTGAAGGCTCCGGCCGCGGCGACCTCCTGAGCAGGTCGCTCGCCGATCAGGTCTGGCAGCGCGGGCAGTAGAAGGCGCTCCGCCCGACGATCACCTGGCGCCGGATGGGCGTCGCGCAGCGCACACATGGCGCGCCGGCGCGCTCGTAGACGCGAAAGCGGTCCTGGAAGGCGCCGGGCTCGCCGCGCTCGTCGCGGTAGTCCGAGATCGACGAGCCGCGCGCCGCGAGCGCCTCGGCCAGGATGACGCCGGTCGCCTCCACGACTCGCGCAGCAGCCGCGCGCGAGAGGCGCGACGTCTTCCGCCCCGGGCGCACCCCGGCGGTGAAGAGGATCTCGTTGGCGTAGATGTTGCCGATGCCGACGACCACGCGTTGGTCCATGAGCAGGCTCTTCACTGCGCGCCGGCCGCGGCGCGCGGCGGCGTGGAGCAGGTCGGCGGAGAAGGCCGCCTCGAGCGGCTCGACGCCGAGCCCCGCCAGCTCCGCCAGCGTCTCGGGATCGCCGACACGCATGAGGCCGAAGCGGCGCGGATCGTTGAAGTGGACCGTACGGCCGTCGTCGAGCGTGAGGACGACGTGCGTGTGCTTGCGGCGCGGCGCCGCGGTGGGGAGCACCACCAGCGTGCCGGTCATGCCGAAATGGACGAGCCAGGCGCTGGCGTCGTCCAGCGCCACGACCAGGTACTTCGCCCGCCGGCCGACCGTGACGATGCGGCGGCCCTTGAGGGCGCGGGCGAACGACGGCGCGAGCGGCCGTCGCAGGCGCCGCTCGTACACCCGGACGTCGCGCACCGTCCGTCCCTCGAGGATGGCGGCGAGCCCTCGCCGCAGGGTCTCGACCTCGGGCAGCTCCGGCATCGCCCGCTAGGCGCGCGGCCGCGGGCGGCGCGCCGGCGCGCCGCGTGCCGCGAGCGCGCGGCCGACGGCATCCGCCAGGGTCGCGAACGCGGCGAGATCGAGCGTTTCGCCGCGTACGCGTCCGTCGATGCCGGTCGCCCGGAAGGTCTCTTCCCAGGCGTCCGCCTCGAGGCACAGGGACGGCGGCAGCGTCTGCACCGCGTTCCGCAGCATCTTGCGCCGTTGATTGAAGGCGGCGCGCACCAGCGCGCGCAGCAACGCCGGATCCTCCACCGCCACGCGTGGCGCGAGCTGGAGGCGCACGCGGATGACCTCGGAGGTGACCTGCGGCCGGGGATAGAAGGCCGACGGCGGCACACGAAAGCGGCCGACGCTCTCTGCATAGAGCTGGAAGAGCAGCGACGGCGCCCCGTAGGCGCGTGACCCGGGGCGCGCGAGCAGGCGATCGGCGACCTCGCGCTGCAGCATGATCGTCAGGTCGTCGAAGATCGCACGCTCGTCCAGCAAGCGGAATAGGATCGGCACCGCGACGTTGTAAGGCAGGCTCGCGACCACCTTCACCGTCCCCTCCGGGACAGCGGCGCGCAGGTCGATCTTCAGCGCATCGCCCTCGATGACCTTCACCGACTCCGTCTGCGCGAACTTGCGGCGCAGCACGGCGCAGAGGCCGCGATCGTACTCGATCACGTAGAGCCGAGCGGCGCGCGTCGCGAGCACGTCGGTGAGGGCGCCGAGCCCCGGGCCGATCTCGACGACGGCCTCGTGGGCGCCGATCGCCGCGAGATCGAGCATGCGCCCGACGATCTTGCGGTCGACCAGGAAATTCTGCCCGAGGTGCTTGCGCGGCGCGAGCCCTTCCTCCGCGAGCAGCGCGCGCGTCTCGGCGGAAAGGCCGCTCATGCGTTTCCGTCGCCCGCCGCGACCGTGCCGATCGGCAACGTGGCGTGCGCGTTCAAGGTCAGCGGATCGCGCTCGCCGCGCACGAGGCGGGCGCGGCCGGCGTACGCGATCATCGCGGCGTTGTCGGTGCAGTATGCGAAGCGGGGAAACGCGACGTCCAGGCCGGCGCGGCCGCCCTCTTCCTCCATGCGCGTTCGCAGACGCCGGTTGGCGGAGACGCCGCCCGAGACGACGATCGTCCCGAGGCCGAGCTCCTGCGCGGCGCGCAACGCGGGGGCGATCAGCATGTCGACGATCGCCTCCTGGAACGCGGCGCACACGTCCGGCAGCGGCGCGACCTTGCCGTCGAGGAGATATTGCCGCAAAGACGTCTTCACGCCGCTGAAGCTGAAATCGTAACCGCCGCTCTTCAGCGTGGCGCGCGGGAAGCGGATGGCGCGCGGATTGCCCTCGGCCGCGCGGCGATCGATCTCGCGCCCGCCCGGGAACCCGAGGCCCAGCATCTTGGCGCCCTTGTCGAACGCCTCGCCGGCGGCGTCGTCGCGCGTGCGGCCGAGCAACCGATAGCGTCCGATGTCCTCGACCACGTAGAGGCTCGTGTGGCCGCCGGAGACGAGGAGGCCGAGATAGGGAAACGCGACGGAACGATCGAGGAGGATCGCCAGCAGGTGTCCCTCGAGGTGGTTCACCCCGACGAACGGCAGGCCGCGCGCGAACGCGATCCCTTTTGCCACCTGCAGTCCGACGAGGAGCGAGCCGACGAGGCCCGGGCCGTGCGTGGCCGCGATGCCCTCGACGTCGTCGAGCGTCATCTGCGCGCGCGCCAGCGCGTGCTCGATCACCGGCAGGATGGCGAGCACGTGCTGGCGCGACGCCAGCTCCGGGACGACGCCCCCGTAGCGCTCGTGCACCAGGTCCTGCGACGCGACGATGCTCGAGCGGATACCGTCACCGTCGATCACGGCGGCGGCGGTATCGTCGCAGGAGCTTTCGATCGCGAGGACCCGCATGCGCCGACGGATCAGGGTGACGGCGGCTTGATCGCCAGGAAGATCGTGTTGTCGCCGCGGCGCACGAGGAAGAGTATGTTCCGCCCCTTGTCGACGTCGTGCAGCAGCTTGCGATAGTCGCCGATGTCGTCGATCGGCTGGCGATTGACCTCGAGGATGATGTCGCCGCGCCGCAGGCCGGCGTCCTCCGCCGGGCCGCCGGACTCGACGGCGGTCACGACGACGCCCTTCACGTCGGTCACGCCGAGGTCCTGGGCGATCTCGGGGGTCAGCGTCTGCACCGTGAGGCCGAGCTTCTCACCTTCGGGCTTCCCCGCCGCCGCGACTTCCTCGTCCTTCAGCTCGGCGATCGTGACGGACATCTCCTTCGTGTCCTTGTCACGCAACACCTTCACCGGCACCGTCTTGCCGATCGGCGTACGTGCCACCATGAGAGGCAGCTCGTTCGAGTCGTGCACCGGGTGGCCGTCGAACTCGATGATCACGTCGCCCACCTTGAGGCCCGCCGCCAGGGCCGGGCCGTCCTTCACGACGTCGGCCACGAGCGCGCCGTGGGCGTCGTCGATCCCGAGCGACTGCGCGATGTCGGGCGTCACCTTCTGGATGAGGACGCCGAGCCAGCCGCGCGTGACCTTGCCTTTCTCCTTCAGCTGCGGAACCAGCTCCTTGGCGAGATTGATCGGCACCGCGAAGCCGATGCCGATGTTGCCGCCGGTGCGGCTGAAGATCGCCGAGTTGATGCCGACGACCTCGCCGCGCAGGTTGAGCAGCGGCCCGCCGGAGTTCCCCGGATTGATGGCGGCGTCCGTCTGGATGTAGTCGTCGTAGTTGCCGGCGCCGATGAAGCGGCCCTTGGCGCTGACGATGCCCGAGGTCACGGTGTGGTCCAGGCCGAATGGGTTGCCGATCGCCATCACCCACTCGCCGACGCGCAGCCCGTCCGAGTCGCCGAGCGTGACCGCTTTCAGATCGCTCACGTTGTCGATGTGCAGGAGCGCGATGTCGGTCTTCGCGTCCTTGCCGAGCAGCGTAGCCTTGTACTCCTTGCCGTTGTCGAGGCGCACGATGATCTCGTCGGCGTTCTCGACCACGTGATTGTTGGTGAGGATCTCGCCGTCGGTCGCGATGATGAAACCGGAGCCGAGGCTGCGCTGCCGCGGCCCGCGCTGCGGCGGCGTCTTCGGACCGGGGCCGAAACGATCGAACGGCTCGCCGAACTCGCGCGGATCGCCGTCGCCGAACGGCCACTGCGGCCCCGGAGCGCCGCCGTGGAACTGCTGCTCCTGCGGCTTCGCCTGCGAGGTGGTGGAGATGTTGACGACGGACGGGCTCAGGCGCTCGGCCAGACTGGCGAAATCGGGGAAGACCGCGAGCGGGGCCGGGGCGGGCGGGATCGTCTCACCGGTGCCGCCGGGAGCCGGCGACGCGGCCACCGCGGCGGGTGCCGTCTGGACGCCCGCCATCTGCGCGCCGATACGCTTCGGCGCCTGCTCCTTCGGCCGGGCGAACCAGATCGTCGCGCCGACACCGACGACGATGCCGACAACGAGCGTGAGGAGCACCCCCCTGATCGTACGTACTGCCATCATGCCTCCAAGCTGTCTGTGGAATTACGCGCCCGTCGTGGCCGCTAGCGATTGCGCGCCACCTCGACGTAGCGCATGCGCAGGTCGTAGAGCATCTCACCGAGGAGTTGCTCCTCGGTCGGATCGAGATTGCCCTTCGTCTTGTCGCGCAGGATGCCCAGCAAATCGATCATCTGCTTCGCGGCGGGGAGATCGTGGTGCACGTCGTTGTGCACGGGATCGGGAATCTCCCCAAGGTGCATCAACGCCTGCGTCGTGAGACCCATCACGAACGTGCTGAAGCTCATCTCGCCGAACGTCCCGGGCTCGGCGTCGGCGTCGAAGGACGGCGCATCCGGCGACGTGGCCGCGGCGGCCTGGACCGGCTCCTCGCGGGCGGGCTCCGCTGCCTCCGGCGCCGCCGCGGAACGGTCGTCGGCGTCGACGAAGCGACGCCGGTCCTGCACCTTGAATCCGCGGCTCTCGTGCTCGTCTTCGTCCTTGGCCATACCTACCTGCGTTGCCCGAGCTCGCTCGCGATCTGCTCGAGCCGGGCGATGCGCTGCTCGATCGGCGGGTGCGTGCTGAAGAGATTCTGCAGCGAGACGCCGTGCAGCGGGTTGACGATGAAGAGATGCGCCGTCGACGGCGACGCCGGCAACGGAACGCGCTCGGAGTAGGTGGAGATCTTGCGCAGCGCCGATGCGAGCGCCTCGGGCTCGCGGCTGACGCGCGCGCCCGTGTCGTCGGCCTGGAACTCGCGCGAGCGCGAGATCGCCATCTGGATGAGCGACGCCGCGATCGGCGCGAGGATGACGCTCAGGAGCAACCCCAGGACGCCCCCGCCGCCGCCCTCGCGATCGTCGCGCTGGCCGCCCCCGAACATCATGCCCCAGCTCGCCATGCGCGCCAGCATCATGATGGCGCCGGCGAGCGTCGCCGCGACCGAGCTGATGAGGATGTCGCGATTCATGACGTGCGCGAGCTCGTGCGCCAGCACGCCCTCGAGCTCGTGACGATCGAGCAGACGGCGGATCCCCGCCGTCACGGCCACGGCGGCGTGCGCGGGGCTGCGGCCCGTCGCGAACGCGTTCGGGGACTCGGTGGGAATGAGGTAGAGGCGCGGCATCGGGATGTGATTCTTCAGCGCCAGGTCGTGCACGATGGAGTACAGCTCCGGATCGTCGGCCTCACCGATCGGCTGCCCGCGGTACATGGCGATCACGATCTTGTCGGAGAACCAGTAGCTGCCGATGTTCATCACGGCCGCGAACACGAAGGCGAGGAGCGCACCCTGTCCTCCGCCCAACGTCTGTCCCAGCCAGATGATGAGCGCCGTCAGGGCCGCGAGAAGAATGGTCGTCTTGAGTGTGTTGCCCACCGTTCGTACCTCGTCGCCGGGTGCCCGCGTGCGTGCCGGGATCCCGGCCGTTGCGTCACGATATCCGCAGGGAGCTTCGCTTTCCAGCGTAGTCGCGGTCGTCGCGGCCCTGCCGGATGGCCGGCCGCCGGCCCGCGCCGGCGAGGCGCCTCGGCGCCCTCCGCGGCACGTATGCCATGGGCAAAACGCTAATGCCGGTGACCAGGGGTGTCAAGATGACCGCCCGGCGCGAGGCGCGCCAGCGCGTCCCTGCACGTCTCCTCGACGTTCCGCCCGGTGAATATCAGCGGCTCGAGTCCGTCGCCGAGCGGCCGCCAGCGCGCCGGATGCGTCGGTCCGAAGAGGACGATGCCACGACACCCGACCATGCCGGCGAGATGGCCGATGCCGGAGTCGTTGCCGACGTAGCACGGCACCGCGGCGAGGAGTCGCGCGACCTCCCCGAGCGCGAGCCCGGCGACGACCTCGTGACCGGTCCCGCGCCACGCGCGCTCCTCGCCCTCCTCGGCGGGTCCGAGCAGCACGAGCGCGTCGCCGCCGCGCGCGCGCCAAGCGTCGGCGACCGCGCGGAACCCCGCCGCGGCCCAGCGCTTCGCCGCGCCGCCCGCGCCGGGATGCAGCACGAGGGTCCGCGGCCGGAGGAGCGCCGGCTCGCACCACGCCGGCGGAACGGGCGGCGGAATGGGCGCCACGCCGAGCATCGACGCGTAGGCCGCCGCGGCATGCGGGCCGGCCTCGCCGCGCTCGACGTGCAGACGGCGGACGACGCCGATGCCGAGGGCGCGCGCGTGGCGCTCGAGCACGGCCGGCTCGCCGAGCCACGCGTCGACGCGCGCGGCGCCGCGCAGCCAGGCGCCGAGGTCCAGATGCGTCTCCGCGGCGAAGAGCGAGCCCATGACCGCGCCGTCGGCCGGTGGCCCCATCGGGCCGGGAAACAGCTCACGCGCCAGCGGCTCGAGCGCCCGCGAGACGCTCAGCTCGACCTCGGCATTGCTCGCCCGCAGCGCCGCGATCGACGGCGCGAGGAGCAGGAAGTCGCCGAGCGCCCCGGAAAAGAGCAGCAGGATGCGACCCGCACGAGAATCCGCCATGGCGCTCACGTTGACTCTCCTTCGGAGGCGCCGATATCATCTCGATCTCCATGTCATCCACCGCGATGGTCGCCGACTCGGTTCTCGATCTGATCTCGGCGACGCCCATCGTGCAGCTGCAGCGCATCGTCCCCGAAGGCAGCGCGGCTGTCTGGGCCAAGCTCGAGTCGTTCAACCCCGGCGGCAGCATCAAAGACCGCATCTGCGTCGCGATGGTCGACGCCGCGGAGCGCGAGGGGCGCCTCAAGCCCGGCGCAACGATCATCGAGCCCACGAGCGGCAACACCGGCATCGGCCTCGCGCTGGTCTGCGCCGTCCGCGGGTACAAGCTGATCCTCACCATGCCGGACACGATGAGCGAGGAGCGGCGCAGCCTGCTGAACGCCTACGGCGCCACCATGATCCTCACGCCCGATACGAAGGGCATGCACGGCGCGATCCGCAAAGCGGAGGCGATCCTCGGCGAGCACCCCGACTACTTCATGCCGCAGCAGTTCGCGAATCCGGCCAACCCGGAGGTCCATCGCAAGACGACCGCGCCCGAGTTGCTGCGGCAGTTCACGCGCATCGACGCATTCGTCGCCGGCGTCGGTACCGGCGGCACCATCACCGGCGTCGGCGAGGTGCTGAAGGCGCGCATGCCCGGCGTGCGGATCGTCGCCGTCGAGCCGGCCGCTTCACCGGTGCTCTCCGGCGGCGAGCCGGGTTTCCACAAGATCCAGGGCATCGGCGCCGGCTTCGTGCCGCCCATCCTCAACACCAAGATCTACGACGAGATCGTCACCATCAGCGACGACGAAGCGACCCTCTGCACGCGGCGGCTGGCGCGCGAGGAGGGCATCCTGGTCGGTATCTCCGCGGGCGCGGCGTGCGCCGCGGCGATCAAGGTCGCGCGCAAGCTGCCGCCGCAGGCGACGGTGGTGACCATGTTTCCCGACACCGGCGAGCGCTACCTCACGACCGATCTCTTCCACGCCGCGGGGATCTAGCGGCATGGACGCCCTTCCGGCGCTCGAGCCGGCGCTCGCCGCCAAGCTGGCGGACCTCCGCGGCCTCCTCGCCACGCTACCGAGCGCGCTCGTGGCCGTCTCCGGCGGCGTCGACTCGTCGTTCCTGCTGTGCGTGGCACACGACGTCCTGGGCGATCGCGTGAGCGCACTCACCACCGTGTCACCGACCAACCCCGAGGAGGACACGGCCGCGGCGGCCGCGCTTGCCCGCGCCCTCGGCGTCGACCACCTCGTGATCGACGCCAACGAGCTCGAGATTCCCGGCTACGCCGCCAACCCGGTGAACCGCTGCTATCTCTGCAAGGACCGGCTCTACGACATCTGCGCCGAGCACGCCGCCGCGCGCGGCTACGCCGTCATCCTCGACGGCGTGAACCTCGACGACCTCGGCGACTATCGCCCGGGGCTGCGCGCCGCCGAGGAGCACGGCGTGCGCCATCCGCTGGTCGAGGCGGGACTGCGAAAGGCCGAGCTGCGCGCGATCAGCCGCGCCCTCGGCCTCGCGACGTGGGACAAGCCCGCGAGCCCGTGCCTCTCGTCGCGCTTCCCGTACGGCACCGCGATCACCCTCGACGGCCTGCGCCAGGTGGCGGCGGCGGAGCAGGCGCTGCACGCGCTCGGCTTCCGCGAGGTCCGCGTCCGGGCCCACGGCGAGCTCGCCCGCATCGAGCTTCCCGTCGACGAGCTGCCGCGCCTCGTGGATCCGGCGCTACGCACGGCGGCGGTGGGCGGCGTCCGCGCCGCGGGCTTCCGCCACGTGACGGTCGACCTCGAGGGGTTCCGCTCCGGCAGCCTGAACGAGGCGCTCGGCAAGCGCCGCGTCCTCTCCTAGAGCCGCAGGCGCGGGAATCCCGCGACGATCGCCTCGGCCCACGCCAGATCGTCCGGCGTCGTGATCTTGCGATTCAGGTGACTGCCCGGCACGAGACGCACGGGGAGACCGAGGCGCTCCACCAGCGCCGACTCGTCCGTGCCGACGAAGCCGGCTTGCGCCGCCTCGCGATGCGCGCGCCGCAGCACGTCGGCGCGGAACACCTGCGGCGTCTGCGCCAGCCAGAGCGCCTCGCGCGGCACGGTCTCGATCGCAGCGCCGTCCCGCTCCCGCTTCACGGTGTCGGCAACGGGGGTCGCAAGGACGGCGCCCCCGCTCTCGCGCGCCGCCGCCACGCAGGCGGCGATCGCCTCGGGCTCGACGAGCGGCCGGGCCGCGTCGTGGACGACGATGATGTCGCAGCGCTCGTCGCTCGCGGCCAGGCCCGAGGCGACCGAGTGCTGACGCTCGGCCCCGGCGTCGGCGAGCCGCAACGGCAGCGCCAGCGGCGCGAGCAATGCCCGGCAGCGCTCGTGCTCCTCGGGCGCGGCGACGACGACGAACGAGCCGATGTCCGGCACGGTCGCGAGGCGGCGCGCCGACCAGACGAGCAGCGGCGTGCCGGCGAGCGGCAGGAACTGCTTCGCGAGCGCGCCGCCGAAGCGCCGCCCCCGTCCCCCCGCGACGAGCACGATGCCGATCATGCGCACCGCAAAAAAAAGGCCGGGCGTCGGCCCGGCCTCGTGATGGCGTCCGTCGCGAGCACCGGTCGCGCGTCTAGTGAGCGAAGATCGTCTTCAGCTCTTCCATGATCTTGTCTTCCGAGTGCGACTTGGCGATCGCCAGCTCCTTCACCAGGAGATTGCGCGCGGTGTCGAGCATCTTGCGCTCGCCGAACGACAGCTCCTTGTCGCCCTTCAGCACGAACAGATCACGCAGCACCTTGGCGATCTCCAAAACCGAGCCGGTTTTGATCTTCTCCGTGTACTCCCGGTAGCGGCGGTTCCACGTTTGCTGGTCGATCTCGACCTTCTTGTCCCGCAGGATCTTGTAGACTTTCGCGACCATGTCGCGGCCGATGATGCGCCGTAGGCCGACGCTGCCGACGTTTTCGGTCGGGATCATGATCGTCATGTCGCTGTCGAGGATGCGCAACATGTAGAACTTCTTGGCCGTGCCGGAGATCGTCTTGCTTTGGATGCTCTCGATCACCCCGACACCGTGGGCGGGATACACGACTTTCTCGCCCACCTTGAACACATCTGACATGCAATTCCTCCAGAATTAGGGAAAAGACGGTAGCGCGCGTAGAATAGCGGAAAATCGAGAGATCGTCAATTTTCCGCCGCCGGCAGCGGAGGCTGAGCCGAGCCAGCGCCTCGCCAGCGATGGCGCCCGAGGGGACATCCGCCCGACTGAACCGGCGCTACTGGCCGCCGTCGAGCGTGCCGATCCAGGCGTTCACGTCGTCGATGCCGCGCGCCGCGAGCGCCGCGGCGAGCTCGCCCGCGATGCGGGCCGTCGCCCGGGGATCGACGAACGTCGCCGTCCCGACCTGCACGGCACGGGCACCGACGAGCAGGAACTCGAGCGCGTCGTCACCGCTGGCGATGCCGCCGATGCCGATGACGGGGATGCGCACGGCGCGGACCGTGTCGTGGACCATGCGCAGCGCGACCGGCTTGATCGCCGGCCCCGAGAGGCCGCCCGTGCGGTTGGCGAGGAGCGGGCGGCGGTGCTCGAGATCGATCGCCATGCCCATGAGCGTGTTGATGAGGCATACCGCGTCGGCGCCCTCCTCCTCGGCGATGCGCGCGAAGAGCGTGATGTCGGTCACGTTCGGCGACAGCTTCACCCAGAGCGGCAGGCGGCAACGCGCCCGGGTGGCGCGCACCACCGCGCGCGTCATGTCGGGATCGGTCGCGATGATGCGTCCCCACTCCCGTTTGTTCGGACTCGAGATGTTCAGCTCGACCGCGGCGATGCCGTCGGCGTCGGACAGGTGCGCCGCCACCTCGGCGAACTCCTCCGGGACGTTGCCCCAGCAGTTGGCCACGATCGCGGTGCCGCTCGCGCGCAGCGCCGGAAGCTTGGTCTCGATGAACGCGCGCACCCCGATGTTCTGCAGGCCGATCGCGTTCATCATGCCGGCGGCGGTCTCGACGAGCCGCGGTGCCGGGTGACCCTTGCTCGGCTCGAGCGAGAGGCCCTTCACGACCAGCGCGCCGATGGCCGCGAGGTCGGTGACCCCGGCGAACTCGACGCCGTAGCCGAAGGTGCCGGATGCGGCGATGACGGGATTCTGCAGCGTCAGGCCGCCGCCGACCTCGACGCGCAGCCGCGGCGCCGCCGTATCAGCCCCGTCGCAGGGCGAGGCGCATGATCAACGCATCCTCCCCGCGCCCGTAGTAGTTGCGGCGTACCCCGACCTCCTCGAACCCGAAGGCGACGTAGAGCCGCTGCGCCGCCTCGTTGCTGCGTCGCACCTCGAGCGTGACGGCCTCGGCCCGCACCTCACGTGCCTCGCGCAGCGCTTCCTCGAGCAACACCGTCCCGAGCCCGAGCCGGCGGTACTGCGGGTGCACCGCCACGTTCAGCACGTGGATCTCGTCCGCGACGAACCAGCGGCAGAGATAGCCGGCGATGGCCTCGTCGGGGCCCCCCGCCGGCCGCACCACGACGATGCGGGAGAACGGAATGCGCAGCTCCTGCAGGAAGAGCGCGCTCGTCCAGGGATTGTCGAAGGAGCAACGCTCGATCTCGAGGACCTGCCGCAGGTCCTGCGGGCGCATGTCCGAGAAGGCCCAGCCGCTCGCTCGTCCCTGCGCCGCGTTGGAGATCGCCACCATCGTCCTCGAACGTCGATTCGCGTCCGCCATCGCGGCGGACGGATCGTGTTGCCGCGGGCTCGCCTATCGCACCAGGACGACTTCGAGCGTCTTGTCCCGGTAGCGGTGGCGAAAACCGCGCACCGGCCGGGCGAGAGCGATCCGCGTAGTGAAGTCGGGAGGGAACGAGGGCGCGCCCGAGGCGATCTTGCGTACCTGCGGATCACCGAGCTTGCCGTGCACGACGAACGAGCCGTTGTTGAGCGCCAGCTCGTAGTCGTAATCGGGCATCTCGTCCGGGACGCCGAGCTCCTCCTTCATCGAGGTGGGCGGGACGCGCTGCGGGAACTCGAGGCGCAGGAAGTAACCGTTGCCCACCTCCTGGAGCTTGTAGACCTCGCCGTAGCGCCGCTGCCGGTCGATCTTCTCGTCGAACTGGCCGTCGTAGAAGCCGTCGAAAGCGATCGTACCGCTCTCCCGGGTATGCGACTTGCGTGCGAACGGCACCGCCAGCGGAATCAACAGCGGACCGTAGAAGGCTGGCCCGAGGCGCATCTCGTCCGTCGGCACGCCCGCGAAGAGTCCGTCCCGCAGGCGCCAGGCGGTCTCGACCGCCGCCAGCATGACGCCCCAGAAGATCAGGCTGTCGAAGTGCAGGCTGAAGACGTTGCGGTGCAGCACCACGGCGCCGAACACGCCGAGGAGGATCGGGTACAGGAAGAAGTCGAGCATCGCGTTCAGGGCGGTGGCCCCGGCGGCGCTGAAGACGGCGCGATCGCCGGCGGCGTCCTCGAGGCGGCGCTTCGTGCCGTCGGGGAGCGCGCCGAAGACGGGCAGCAGGAGCGGCGAGACGAGACGGGCCACGATGCCGGCGCCGCCGCTGCGCGCACGGCGCATGCGATCGACGAGATCCTCGAAATCGTCGGGCAGCTCGCCGGGGAAGCGCTTCTCGATCTTTGGCCCCTTCGCCGCCGGCGGTGCCTTGACCGCCTTTTCCACCCGCCCGGCAGGACGCGCGGCAGGTGTGGGCGCCGCGGGTTTGGCGGCTGGTGCAGGCGTGGCGGCGGCGGGCGCGGCTGTAGCTGCAGCCGGAGCCGCGGCGGGGGCCGGGGCGGCCTCGGCGCCCTCCTTACGGAAGCGTGAGGGGAAGTCGGGGCCGAACGTGGTCTCGGGGTGCAGCTGCTTGGCACGCTCGAGCAGCACGGCCTCGGTCTCGGGGATCTTGGGATCCGGGACGCAGCAGTCGACCGGACAGACGGCGGCGCAGGCCTCGTGATCGAAGAAGCCGACGCACTCGGTGCATTTCTCCGGAACGATGTAGAAAATATCGTTCGAGATCGCGGCGTGGTTGGTGCCGTTCATGTCCCATTCGACGCCGCCCTGGTAGATGGCGGTGTTCGGGCATTCGGGCTCGCACGCTCCGCAGTTGATGCACTCGCTGGTGATCACCGTCGCCATGCACTTCTGTCCTTTCTGCTCACGGGAGGGCTGGCGCTTGCCGGGAACGCGGAACCTGGTCGACCCGTTCCGCGCCGGTATCTTGCTTCGATCCGATTGAACTGTCAACGAAATCGCCGCAGCGCGGGCGACGACCTGCGGCGGGAAATTGGCGGCGGGCCCCGCGATGTGCTATGCGCGGCGGCGTTCCCTGGGGGTGTGGTGGGCGGACGGTGGTGGAGACGTACGGGGGTGGTGGCGTCGCTGGCGGCGGTTCTCCTCGCCGCGCCGAGCGCCCACGCCGGTCACGCCCTGGTCGACGTCCTCGACGGGACGACCCTGGAGGCAACGGAGCCCCGGAGTGCCGTCGCGGCCGACCGCGCGCTCGACCTGCTCCTGGTCGAGGTGGTGCGGGAGCGCATCGCCACGGGGACGCTGCGCTTCGGCACGATCGTGCCCATGACCGTCGTCGGCGACGACGCCGCAGCGGCCCACGCGGCGCACGGTCGCCTCGCGGTCGGTGAGCTGCTGCAGCTCGTGCTGTTGAATCGCTCGCGATCCGCGCTCAGCAGCCTCGCGACCGCCGTGGGACCCGGACTGGAGCAGGCGCGCCTGCGTCTTCGCCGTGCCGCCACGCGCCTCGGGCTGCGTGATACGACGGTCCCCGACCACTGGCCGGCCGACGCCGGCGGCAGCGCGGCACGGACGACGGTCGGCGATCTGGCCAAGCTCGTCGGTGCCGTCGTCCAGGACATCGAGCTGCGCCGACGCCTCACCCTCGACGGCTCGCCGATCGCCGACGGCGCGCTCATCGTGCGTGCGACCGACCCGCTCATCGCCTGCAGCCCTCCAGCCGAGATTCCGCGCCCCGTCGCCGGACGTCCTGCAGCGCTGCGCGCCGACCCGCCCGCCGCGCTCGCCCTGCAGTCGCGCGACGGGCTGGATCTATTGGCGGTCGCGTCGGGGGACGATGCCTCCGCCGCCGTCTGGCGGGCGCTCGAGGACGGGTTCCAGCGCTATCGGCACGTCGAGCTGGTGCACGCCGGAGCGCCCATCGGTGCCGAGATCGAGGTGAAGGGCGGCGCGACCGAACGCTTCACCGCGATCGCCGCGCAGGCCTTCGCGCTCACCGTGCCGCGACGCGGCCCGTTCTCGTTGAGCGCGTGGCTGCAGCTTCCCGAGCGGATCGAGGCGCCGGTCGAGGCGAATCAGAGCGTCGGCGAGCTGGTGTTCGCGCAGGGCGGAACGATCGTGGGCGCCGTCCCGCTCGTGGCACCCGCCGCCATCGCTCCGAGCGGCTGGATCGACACCGCCCGGCGCTGAGCCCTACTCTTCCGGCTGCGGCCGCTTGTCGCGGTCGCCCTGGTCTTTGTCGGGCTCGCGACGCTGGCCGCGCACCGCCGGCTCACCGTGCGGAGAGCGCACGAGCGCCTCGAGGTCGTAGAGGTACCAGGCGTCGTCGACCCGATCGTAACGCCACACGCGGCCCGTCTGGTTGTCGAGGACGAAGGTACCCTGTTCGGGCGCTCCTCCGAAGACGTAGCGACCAAGGTCATAGGACCAGGCCGGCGATGCCGCCAGGAGCACCAGCGCGACCACCACACCGCGTTTCATCAAGACCTCACCGGTACCCGAATTTCGACTTCCCTCGAGAGGAGACACGGACTTGAGAAAAGCGTGCCCCTACTAGCGGATAGGTCTCCTCAGTGCAAGTGACACCGCCTCCGGCACGGCGATAACGGCGCGCTCCGGATCACGCCTTTTCCACTCCTGGGCGGGGCGACCCTTGAAACGACGACCGGAAGATTTATTGTTGGCCCACTTCCGTCGCACGCACAGACATCCGAACAGACATTCGAAAGGAGCCCACGCATGGGCGCAAAGATCGTCCATCTGCACGACAAGGCACGCGAGGGAATTCTCCAGGGCGTGAACATCCTCGCCGACACGGCGAAGGTGACGCTCGGTCCACGCGGCCGCAACGTCCTCCTGCAGCGCAGCTTCGGCGCGCCGCTGATCACCAAAGACGGCGTCACCGTCGTGAAGGAGATCGACCTCGAGGGCAAGTTCGAGAACATGGGGGCGAAGCTCATCCGCGAGGTCGCCACCAAGACCTCCGACGTCGCTGGCGACGGCACCACGACGGCGACCGTCCTGGCGCAGGCGATCCTGCGTGAGGGCCTGCGCCTGCTGGCCGCTGGCTACGATCCCATGGAGCTGAAGCGCGGCATCGACATCGCCGTCGAGAAGGCCGTCGAAGCCATCAAGGCCCAGAGCAAGCCGGTCAAAGACCGTGAGCGCATCGCCCAGGTCGGCACGGTCTCCGCCAACGGCGACACCACCATCGGCGATCTCCTCGCGGAGGCGATGGAGAAGGTCGGCAAGGAGGGCGTCATCACGGTCGAGGAGGCGAAGAGCCTCGATACGACGCTCGAGGTGGTGGAGGGCATGCAGTTCGATCGCGGCTACCTCTCGCCCTACTTCGCCACCAACGCCGAAAAGATGATGGTCGAGCTCGATGATCCGGTGCTGCTCTTCCACGAGAAGAAGATCGGCGGCATGCGGGATCTCCTGCCGATGCTGGAGAAGGTCGCGCAGGCCGGCCGCCCGATCGTCATCGTCGCCGAGGAGGTCGAGGGCGAGGCGCTCGCGACCCTGGTCGTGAACAAGATCCGCGGCACCCTGCGCTGCGCCGCCGTCAAGGCACCCGGCTTCGGCGACCGTCGCAAGGCGATGCTGGAGGACATGGCGATCCTCACCGGCGGCAAGGTCATCGCCGAGGAGCTCGGCCTAAAGCTCGAGAACGTGACGCTGAACGATCTCGGGCGCTGCAAGCGCATCGTGATCGACAAGGACAACACCACGATCGTCGGCGGCGCC
>Ga0157379_10001127_pt1 | contig 21834 bp, 23 predicted proteins | sample S25metaG_FD_121802 | JGI IMG/M metagenome (GOLD analysis project Ga0157379, IMG submission 121802) | Switchgrass rhizosphere microbial communities from Kellogg Biological Station, Michigan, USA - S2-5 metaG | ecosystem: Host-associated > Plants > Roots > Rhizosphere > Soil | place: USA... | reverse complement strand
GGCGCGACGACCAGCGCGACATAGTGGGTACGTTCCGTGCACGGGCGACGGACGGCACGATCGGCGATCCGATGAAGATCGCGACCTTCAACGTCAATGGCGTCAACGGCCGGCTGCCGCGCCTCGTCGAGTGGCTCGACGAGACGGCGCCGGACGTCGCCTGCCTGCAGGAGATCAAGACCGGCGACGCGACGTTCCCTGCCCTCGCGATCGAGGCCGCCGGCTACCGCGCGGTATGGCACGGCCAGCGCGCGCACCACGGCGTCGCGATCCTCTCGCGCATCGGCGCGCCGCGCGAAGTCCGCCGTGGCGTTCCCGGCGACGACGCCGACGGACAGGCGCGCTATCTCGAAGCCGACGTCGGCGGCGTTCGCGTCGCCTCCGTCTACCTGCCCAACGGCAACCCGCAGCCGGGGCCGAAGTTCGCCTACAAGCTCGCCTGGTTCGAGCGGCTGATCGGTCACGCGCGGACGCTGATCGATTCCGGAACCGATGCCGTCCTCGCCGGCGACTTCAACGTCGTGCCGACCAACGCCGATATCTACAACTGGTGGCTGTGGCGGTTCGATGCGGTGCTGCAGCCGCAGACGCGCGACGCGTGGCAGCGGCTGCTCGCGCAGGGCTGGGTCGACGCGACGCGCCATCTCCACCGGCGCGAGCGCATCTACACGTTCTGGGTCAACGCCGACGCGTTCGCGCGCAACGCCGGCTTTCGCATGGACTTTGTGCTCGTGACGCCGGGCCTCGCGACGCGCCTCACCGCGACCGGCGTCGATCGCAAGCAGCGCGGACGCGACAAGCCGAGCGATCACGCGCCGGTGTGGATCGAGCTCGAGCCCGCCCGCGCAGCGACGACGCGAGCGCTCCCGGGATAGCCCTCTGGTCGCTCGCCGGCAAATTCGCTTCACTGGACGATCACCCGATGCCGGAGGCCAGTGATGAACCTGCAAGGATCCGAGACTTCCCCGACCGTCCGCCTCGCCCGCCGCGCCTGGCTCGGCGCCGCGTGCGCAGCGCTCGCGCTCTCTGCCGCGCCCGCGTTCGCCCAGTCGGGCCCGATCCGGATCGGCGTGCCGACGGCGATGCAGCTGCAGGTCGGTCGCGACACGCAGGACGCGATCAAGATGGCGATCGACGACCTCAACGCGAAGGGCGGCGTCCTCGGCCGCAAGCTCGAGATGGTCGTCGCCGACGAGACCGAGAACCCCGAGACCGGCATCAGCGCGATCAAGAAGCTCACCGCCGACGAGAAGGTCGACGTGCTGATCGGCGGCTACACGAGCGGCGTCACGCTGGCGCAGCTGCCGCACATCTCGGCCGCGAAGACGATCTACCTCAACGTCGGCTCGGCGTCGCCGGCGACCAACGCGAAGGTCAAGACCGACTACGACAACTACAAGTACATCTTTCGCGTCGGGCCGCTCAACGCGGCGCTGCAGGCACGGCAGATGACCGGCTTCATCTCGACGTTCGTCAAGGGCGAGCTGGGCATTTCGAAGATCGCGATCGTCGGCGAGAACGCGAAGTGGGTGCAGGACCTGGTGCCGCTCCTGAAGAAGGGCGCGACCGAGGCCGGCGCCGACGTTCGTACCGTCGAGTTCTTCGACGCCCAGACCTCGGACTTCTCGCCGCTCTTCTCGAAGGTCAAGGACTCGGGCGCGCAGTACATGGTCGTCGTCCTCTCGCACGCCTCCAGTGACATCTTCGCCAAGCAGTGGCACGACTCGCGCTTCCCGATGGCCTACGGCGGCATCGACGTCAAGAGCATGGACGGCGACTTCTGCGAGCGCATCGGCGGCAAGGCGGTCGGCGAGCTGGCGGCGAACTTTGCCGTGCGCGCGCCGCTGACGCCGAAGACCGTGCCGTTCTTCGACGAGTTCAAGAAGCGCACCAACCGCTCGCCGGTCTACACCGCGTTCGGCGCCAACGACGCGGTCTACATCTACGCCGAGGCCGTCACGCGCGCCAAGACGACGAACCCCGACGCGGTGATCAAGGAGCTCGAGAAGACGAGCTACGTCGGCATCCCGGGAACGATCGAGTTCGACGAGAACCACGACGTCAAGCCGGGCAGCGCGACCTACAAGGGCCCGGCACTGCTGTTCGCGCAGTGGCGCGACGGCTGCAAGCGCGAGGTGATCGTGCCGAAGACGATGCGCACCGCGGACTTCGTCTATCCGAGCTGGATCAAGCCCTAGACCTCGCCGTCGCGATGAGGAGAGCTGACGGGCCGGTGCCTTGCTAGAGATCCTGATCGTCGGCGCGGTGAGCAGCGCGATCTACGCGATGCTCGCCGTCGGCTTCACGCTGATCTTCGGCGTCGCGCGGGTGCTCAACCTCGCGCACGGCTCGTTCTACGCGCTCGGTGCGTACGGCGCCTACGTGCTGACCTCGCAGCTGAAGCTGCCGCTGCTGCCCGCGGCGCTGCTCTCGGTAGCGCTGGTCGCGCTCGTCGGCGTCGTCATCGAGCGCGTCTTCATCCGGCCGATGCGGAAGTCGCAGCTCGCCGTCCTGATGATCACGCTCGCCGTCGCGCTCGTCGTCGAGCAGGCGCTCTTTCTCACCTTCGGCTCCGAGTACCGCAACGTGCCGGCGTTCATCGACAGCAAGTTCACGATCGGCGGCGTCAACGTCGCCGGCGCGCGCCTGCTCGCGCTCGGCGTCGGCATCGTCGTCATCGGCGCGCTCTGGCTCTTCATCCAGCGCACCCGCTACGGCTCGGCGATCCTGGCGATCTCGCAGGATCCGCAAGCCGCGCAGTACATGGGCATCCCGAGCGACCGGGTCTTCTCCGTCGTGATGGGAATCTCGGCCGCGCTCGCCGCGACCGCGGGCATCCTCGCGGGCCCGTTCCTCACCGTGCAGCCGACGATGTGGCTGCTGCCGATCGTCAAGGCGTTCGCGATCGTCGTCGTCGGCGGGCTCGGCTCGATCCCGGGCAGCATCCTCGCCGCGCTCATGCTTGGCTACGCCGAGACGATCGTCGGCTACACCATCTCGACCTCGTGGACCGAGATCGTCTCCGTGCTCGCGACGCTCCTGATGCTGATGCTGCGGCCGGCGGGCATCTTCGGCCGCCGCGCCGCGTTCTGAGCCGTGTTCACGAGACCCGTCGACGTCGCCGGCGCGGCCGTGTTCGTCGCCGTCATGGCGCTGCTGCCGCTGGTCTTTCCGAGCAACTACCTGATCGGCGTCCTCACCGTCAGCGTCCTCTACGGCATCTGGGCGATCACCTGGGACTTCATGTCGGGGCTCACCGGCCGCGAGAACTTCGGCCACGCGCTCTTCATCGGCGTCGGCGCCTACACCGCAGGCTTCATGAACACGACGTTCGGCATCAACGGCTGGTGGAGCTTGCCGGCGTCGATGGTCATGGCGGTCCTCTTCGCGCTCCTGATCGGCCTGCCGACGCTGCGCCTGAAGGGCCCGTACTTCGCGCTGGCGATGCTCTCGGGCTCGGTCATCATGCAGCGGCTGATGCTGATCTTCTGGGAGCAGACCGGCGGCGAGGAGGGGCTGAATGGCCTGACGCCGCTGATCAAGTCGCAGATCGGCTTCTACTATTTCGCGCTCGCGACGCTGGTCGCGATCACCGTGCTGCTGCTCGCGCTCGCGCGCTCGCACTTCGGCCTCATCCTGCGCGCGATCCGCGGCGACGAGGCGACCTGCCAGGCGGCCGGAATCAACGTCACGTTCTACAAGATCGCCTCGCTCGTCATCAGCGCCGCGTTCGCCGGCGCCGGCGGCGCGATGTACGCGCACTACCAGCTGCAGGTGAGCCCGCAGCTGTTCGCGGTCGTCACCTCGATCACGATCATCACGATGGTCTACGTCGGCGGCATGGCGAGCATCTACGGCCCGGTCGGCGGCGCGATCTTGCTCGTCCTGCTCACCGAGCTGCTGCGAAACTTCGGCGAGTGGCGGCTGATGATCTACAGCTGCGCGCTGATCCTGATCCTGTTCTTCCTGCCCGGCGGACTGGTCGCGCCGACCTGGCGCAGGATCCGCGCCGCGCTGACCGCCAGGCGCCTGGCGGCGGCGGTGCCGGTTTCGCGCAAGCCCTCGACATGACGGCGCTGCTCGAGGTCGCGAACCTCAACAAGCACTTCGGCGGTCTGCATGCCGTCAAGAACGTCTCGCTCACGGTCGAGCGCGGCGAGGTCGTCGGCATCCTCGGCCCGAACGGCGCCGGCAAGACGACTGTCTACAACCTTCTCACCGGCTTCATCGCCCCCGACGCCGGCGCGCGCATCGTCTTCCAGGGCACGAGCGTGCTCGGCCTGGCGCCGTACCGCATCGCCGCCTCGGGCATCTCGCGCACCTTCCAGCTCTGCCGGCCGTTCGTCGGCCTGAGCGTCCTCGAGAACGTGATCGTCGGCGCGCTCGGCTCGCGCGGCGCCGACGGCGCCGACCTCGAGGCGCGTGCGCGCAAGCTCCTCGCGCAGGTCGGCCTGGCGGGCAAGGAAGGCGTTCCGGTCGAGGTGCTGTCGTACGGCGACCAGCGGCGTCTCGAGATCGCGCGCGCGCTCGCGGCGCGGCCGGCGCTCCTCCTGCTCGACGAGCCGTTCGCCGGCCTCGGCAGCAGCGAGATCGCAGACCTTTCGGCGCTGATCCGCCGCGTCCACGCCGAGGAGGGACTCACCGTGGTCCTGATCGAGCACAAGCTGCGCGAGTTCATGCGCCTCGTCGATCGCGTCGTCGCGCTCGACTTCGGCGAGATCATCGCCGCGGGATCGCCCGAGGAGATCGTCCGCCACCCCGCGGTGATCGAGGCCTACATCGGCCGCGACGACGGCGCGACCTCGAGCGAGGCGAGCCATGCTGCTTGAGATCCGCGACCTCTCGGTCTCGTACGGCAAGGCGATCGCGCTCGAGCACGTCTCGATGCGCGTCGGCGAGGGAGAGTTCGTCGCCGTGCTCGGCCCGAACGGCGCCGGCAAGAGCACGCTGCTGAAGGCGATCTCGCGCGCGCAGCCATCGTCCGGCGTGCTCGAATTCCGCGGCGCGTCGCTGCACGGCATGCCGGCGCACGCCGTGGTAGGTCTGGGCATCTGCCACTGCCCGGAGGGCAGGCGCCTCTTTCCCGAGCTCACCGTGCTGAAGAACCTGATGCTCGGCGCGTACGTGCGGCGTGACGCGGCGGCGATTGCTGCCGACCTCGAGCGCGTCTACGGGCTCTTTCCGATTCTGAAGGAACGCGCACCCCAGATCGTCGGCACGCTCTCGGGCGGACAGCAGCAGATGGTCGCGATCGGCCGCGCCCTGATGGGAAAGCCCGCGTTGCTGCTGCTCGACGAGCCGTCGGTCGGCATCGCCCATCGCCTGAAGATCGAGATCTTCGACGCGATCAAGCGGATCCAGAAGAGCGGCACGGCGATCCTGATGGCCGAGCAGGATGCGCAGTCGGCGCTGCGCATCGCCGACCGCGTCGTCGTCCTCGAGCACGGCCGCATCGGTCGCGAGGGGACGAGCGCCGAGCTCGGCGCCGACGACTACATCCGGCAGGCCTACCTCGGTGTCGCGTGACCGTCGGCGGTCGTGGCGACGCCGATGCGCGCTTGAAGCGCGCTGAGACAATCGCTCGATGAGCCTGCAATCCGTCCGCGCCTTTCTCGCCGAGCACGCCCCCGACATCGAGATCCTGGAGACGACGACGAGCACTGCGACGGTCGCGCTCGCCGCCGCCGCGCACGGCGTCGCGCCGGCGCAGATCGCGAAGACCTTGTCGCTTCGCCTCGACGGCGAGCCGATCCTGATCGTCATGGGCGGCGAGGCGCGGCTCGACAACCGCAAGTTCAAGGACCGCTTTGCCGCCAAGGCGAAGATGCTCGACGCTGCCGAGGTCGAAGAGGCGACCGGGCACCCGGTCGGCGGCGTCTGCCCGTTCGGGCTCGCGCGCCCGCTCAAGGTGTACGCCGACGTCTCGCTGCGCGCCTTCGACGTCGTCGTTCCGGCCGCCGGCGACACGCACGCGGCGCTGCGCATCGCTCCCGAGCGCCTCGCCGCGCTCGCCGGAGCCGAGTGGATCGACGTCTCGCAGCGCTGACGCGCGCGACTTCAGGACGACGCGATCGCGGCGAGGCGGAGCACGTCGCCGGCGCGCATCACGCGCACCGCCTGCCCGAGCCGCCTCGCTTCGTCGACGAAGCGCCACTCGGGCGCGTCGGTCTCGACGTACGTCGCCGACGGCGCGCGGCCGAAGTGGATCGGAACGACGATGTGCGCGCCGAGCAGCCGCGCCGCCTGCAGCGCGACCTCGGGCGTCATCGCGTACGGCACCGTCGTCGAGGGCACGAGGTCGGTCTGCGCGAAGCCGTTGATCGGCAGGAAACGCGACGTCGAACGGACCGTAGGCGCGGCCGATGCGCCGCCAGTGGCCGTGCCAGATCGTGTCGCGCCGCAGTGGATGAAGCGGCGGCCGGCGGCGCGCACGACCCAGGACACCTGCGCGTCGCCGAAGCCGTCGGCGGCGGGAACCGGAAGACGAGGAAGTCGTGCCCGTCGAAGCCGCCCGCCGAGAACGGCTCCCACATCGCGAGCGACGCGACCGGCAGCCCCTTGGCGGCGACGCTCGCCGCCATCGACGCCTCGGCGAAGACGGTGCCGTCGTCGCTCAGCGCCTGGCGCAGCGCGACCGGATCGAAGTGGTCCGGATGGAGGTGGGTGACGAGCGCGTAGTGCGACGTCGCGGTCGACGCGATCGGCGCTGTCTGCACCTGGCGCGCCGGCCGGTCGCGGAAGACGAGCTGCGGATCGACGAAGACCGCGTTGTCGCCGTAGCGCAGCTCGACCCCGGCCCATCCGAGGTACGTGATCGCGAGCTCGTCGGCGGGCGGCGCTGCCGCGCGCGGCGAACGGCCACGCGAGCGCCGCGAGCGGCACGGCGACGAGGAGCCGGCGCCTGCCGGCCACTTGCGCGTTCGCGGTCGAGAGGGACATCGCAGCCTCCGGTCGGCGCGACGGTGCCGCAATGTCCAGATTAGCGCGCCGGCGAGCGCGCGCCTGCACAATCGCCGGCGACCTTTCGCGTCCGCTTCCGCCTGCCATGGATGTCCTCGCCCGCAACAACGTCCGCGTCGCCGGTGACGGCGCAACGACGCTCGTCTTCCTGCACGGCTTCGGCTGCGACCAGAACATGTGGCGTCTGCTCGCGCCCGCGTACGCGCGCCGCTGCACCGTCGTCACGCTCGACCTCGTCGGCAGCGGCGGCTCCGACCTCGCGGCGTACGACTTCGACAAGTACTCGACGCTGCAGGGCTACGCCGACGACCTGATCGAGGTCGTCGACGCGATCGGCCGCGGCCCGGTCGTCTGCGTCGGCCACTCGGTGAGCGCGATGATCGGCATGCTCGCCGGCATCGCCGCTCCGGAGCGTTTTCGCGGCCACGTCATGGTCGGTCCGTCGCCGTGCTACGTGAACGACGGCGACTACGTTGGCGGCTTCAGCCGCGCCGACATCGACGGCCTGCTCGAGACGATGGAGAGCAACTACCTCGGCTGGTCGAGCACGATGGCGCCGGCGATCATGGGCGCGCCGAGCCAGCCCGAGCTCGCGGTCGAGCTGACGAACAGCTTCTGCCGCACCGACCCGAAGATCGCGCAGCACTTCGCGCGCGTCACCTTCCTCTCCGACCACCGCGCCGACGTGCCGAGGCTGGCGGCGCCGACGCTCGTCGTGCAGTGCCACGACGATCTGATCGCGCCGCGCTCGGTCGGCGAGTTCCTCGCCAGGACGCTGCCGCAGTCGACGCTGCGCGTGATCGACAACGTCGGCCATTGCCCGCACCTCAGCTCGCCGAGCGCGTGCGCGAGCGCGATGGACGAGTTCCTCGCCACGGTCGGAGCGTGACAGCGTGGCCGCCGAGACCGGCGTTCCGGACGCCCGCGAGCTCTACGATCGCGCCGCGTGCGGCCTCCTCGTCACCGCCGCCGACGGCACGATCGTCGTCGTCAACGACACCTTCTGCCGCTGGATCGGCCTCGCGCGCGACGAGCTCGTCGGCCGCCGCAAGCTCCAGGAACTGCTGACCGTCGGGGCGAGGATCTTCCACCAGACGCACTGGGCGCCGCTGCTGCAGATGCAGGGCTCGGTCGCCGAGGTGAAGCTCGACCTCGTCCACGCCGGAGGCGAGATCAAGCCGATGATCCTGAACGCGGTGTCGCGCACGACCGATGGCGTCGTCCGCCACGAGATCGCGGCGTTCGGCGCCGAGGATCGCCACCGCTACGAGCGCGAGCTGCTGCACGCGCGCCGCCGCGCCGAGGAGCTGCACACGCGCAGCATGGAGACGCAGCGCGCTCTGGTCGACGCCCAGGCCGAGCTCGACGTGCAGCGGCGCGCCGCCGAGGACCGCGCACTGTTCGCCGAGCAGATGATGGGCGTCGTCAGCCACGACCTGCGCAATCCGCTGTCGACGATCCAGCTGAGCGCGACGGTCCTGAAGGCGCAGGAGCTGACGCCCAAGCAGCGCAACCGCGTCGAGGCGATCCTGCGCGCGACGGCGCGCAGCACGCGGATGATCGCCGACCTGCTCGACTTCACGCAGGCGCGACTCGGCCGGGGCCTGCACGTCGACCCCGCGGAGATCGATCCGCACGCCGTCGTCGGCCAGGCGGTCGACGATTTGAGGATCGCGTACCCGGGCCGCAGCGTCGTGCTGCGGACGGCGGGCACGGGCCGCGCGTTCGTCGACGCCGACCGGCTCGCGCAGCTGCTCGGCAACCTGGTGTCGAACGCGATGGCGCACGGCGACCCGGAGGGCACGGTGACGGTCGCGTCGGCGATCGACGACCGCGCGTTGACGCTGACCGTGCACAACACCGGCGCGCCGATCCCGGCGGCGCAGATGCCGGCGCTGTTCGAGCCGATGACGCGCGGCGAAGCGAAGGGCGAAGGGATCGGCCTCGGCCTCTTCATCGTCTGCGAGATCGCGCGTCGCCACGGCGGCAGCGTCGCGGCGCGCTCGTCGATGGCGGAGGGAACGACGGTCGAGGTCATCCTGCCGCTGCGGGCCGGCGGCTGACGCGGCGAGTGGGAACCCTCCGACAGCATTGCCGGCGCGCGCGTTCGACGATCGCACGATCCGAACCGCATTGGAGAAGCACATGCCTGGGCAAAGCAACCGCGGTCGATCTCAGGACCGCGCCAAGGTCGCCGGCGGCCAGAAGCACGAGACGGGCTACGAGGCGGCGAAGACCGGCACGTCTTCGGCCACCGTCCGCGAGGCCGTCAAGAAGGCCGGCAACGCGCGCAGCAAGGTCGAGGCCGAGCTGAAGAAGTAGCCGCAGCGCGCGCAAGGCCGGGCGCGGCGCGGCGACGCAGTCGCGCGAGCGTCGCTACGTCCAGGCGATGCCTCCCGCATCGCCGCTAGCCGGCGCCCGGCGACGGGCGACAATCAGCCGATGCAGCGCATCGACGATCCGGCGCACGACCGCGAGGTCGGCGTGCGCGACGGCACGCAGGACACGACGCGCATCGACGACGTCCGCATCGCGGCGGTGCGGCCGCTGATCTCGCCGGCGCTGCTGCAGGACGACCTGCCGGTGCCGCCAGCCGTGCAGGCGCTCGTCGAGCGGGCGCGCGCCGAGGTGGCGGCGATCCTGCGTGCCGAGGACGACCGCGTGCTTGTCGTCGTCGGCCCGTGCTCGATCCACGACCACGGCGAGGCGCTCGACTACGCCGGCCGCCTCGCCGGCCTCGCCGCCGAGCTGCGCGGCGATCTCGCGCTCGTCATGCGCATCTACTTCGAGAAGCCGCGGACGACCGTCGGCTGGAAGGGCTACATCAACGACCCGCTGCTTGACGGCTCGTTTCGCATCAACGAGGGGCTGCGCCGCGCGCGCCGGCTGCTGCTCGAGGTTGGTGCGCTCGGCGTGCCGCCGGGCACCGAGTTCCTCGACCTGCTGTCGCCGCAGTACATCGCCGACCTCGTCGCGTGGGCCGCGATCGGCGCGCGGACGACCGAGAGCCAGACGCACCGCCAGCTCGCGTCCGGCCTCTCGTGCCCGGTCGGCTTCAAGAACGGCACCGACGGCGACGTCCAGGTCGCGACCGACGCGATCGTCGCCGCGCGCGCCAGCCACGCCTTCATGGGAATGACGAAGATGGGCCAGGCGGCGATCTTCGAGACGCGCGGCAACGACGACACCCACGTCATCCTGCGCGGCGGCAAGGTGCCGAACCACGACGCCCGCGGCGTCGACGAGGCGTGCGCGTCGCTCGCGCGCGCCGGGCTGCCCGAGCGCGTGATGGTCGATTGCTCGCACGCCAACGCCGGCAAGCAGCACCTGCGCCAGATCGCGATCGCCGACGAGCTCGCCGCGCGCATCGCCGCCGGCGAGCGGCGCATCGTCGGCGTCATGCTCGAGAGCCATCTCGAGGAAGGGCGGCAGGACCTGCGGCCCGGCGTCGCGCTGCGCCGCGGCGTCTCGATCACCGACGCCTGCCTCGGCTGGGCGCAGACCGAGCCGGTGCTGCGCCGACTCGCCGCGGCGGTGCGCGCGCGCCGCGCGGCGACTTCGGACCGCGGCTGACGCGGCGCCAGCGGGCGCCTCTGCGGCTCAGCGGCTGGCCGGGATGGCGTGCGCGTTGTCGAGCGCCTTGCGCAGGATGCGTGCCCACGTCGCAGCGATCGAGCGCGCTTCGCCTTCGTTGTAGACGCTGCCGCTGAGCGCGATCGGCCCGGCGCTGCGCGACTCGCGGCGATCGACGACGCGCGCGAGGATCTCGCCGCTCTTGCTGTCGGACAGCTCGGCGACGAGCGTCATCTCGCCCGCCGAGACGACGTAGGTGCGCGATCGCCCGGAGCTGCTGCCGCTCGGCGCCGTGACGTACAGGTTGACGATGCTGATCTTGACGCGCAGCACGTCGTCTCCCGATTCCTCGGTGACGGCGTAGCCGCTCTTGCTCCCGATCTCGCGTGCGAACTCCTCCTGCACGAGCTTGGCGACGCCGTCGAGGATCTTCTGCCTCTCCGCGGCGCTCATCTTGATGTTCGACCCCGTGCGGGTCGGGTCCCACGACTTGTGGAACGCCACCTCGACCGGATCGATCTTGACCCGCTTGTAGTTCGCCAGCGTCGCGCCAGGCTTCACGTAGGCGAGCTCGATTCCCTTGACGCCGACCTTGCGCAGGCCATCCTGCGCCATCGCCTCCTCGAGCGCCTTCGACGACGACGCCGACAACGCCGGCTGCGCCTGCAGCAGCAGGAGCGGCAGCGCGAGCGAGCGCAGGGCGAAGCCAATGGTCGGAATGCGCATGGCGGGCTCCTCTTCGACGAGACGCGATTTTCCCGAGCGGCCCGGCGCCGGCGCCATTGGACCTAGGTGCATGCGGCTGCGTGCGTCTGCAGGAAGACCGCCTCGACGAAGCGCAAAGCGCGTCGACGAGGTGCTCGCTCGCCATCCCGGCCAGAGCGACGAACCCGCGAAAACGCTCGCGGCGGCCGGCCTCTCGCTCGCACAGCTGCGCAAATTGACGTTGCGCTCGGAGGCCGGCCTGCCGGTTGAGGGCTGGGTCGTCGTCGCGTCCGGATCGTGACGGTCGTCCGCCGATCGATCAGCTGCCGAAGCGACTCGCGAATCGGTCGATGCTCGCCAGCAGCTCGTTCTCGGGCGGCAGTTGCCCCTGCGGCGTCAGGTGATCGACGACCTCGGGCACGAGCTGCGAAAGTCCATGCGCCGCTTCGTCTTCGCTGATGCCGGCCTGTGCGGCGATCGCCGAGAGCTGCTCCGGTCGCAGCACGTTCGACCATGCCTGGGGCGGCAGCGGCTCGTTGGCTCCGGTGCCGACCCACGAGTTGGCCTGCTGGCCGTAGCCGCTCTGCGTCAGCTGCTGCAGCAGTCCGCCCAGGCCTCCCAGGCTGCCGCCTCCGCCCATGACGGGGGCCGCGACTCCGCTGCCGCCGCCGCGATTCGACAGCATGCCGATCACGATCGGCAGCAGCGCCATGATCGCCGCGCTGCCGCCGCCACCGCCGAAGCCTCGGCCCATCGGCGACTGGCCCTGCCCCTGCATGCCGCCGGTCAGTCCGCCGAGGATCTGGTCGAGAAGGCCCATGGTTCGCTCCCGATTTGCTGTAGAGACGGCGATGCTGAACCGGGGCGGCTGCCGGTGCAAGCCCCGCGGCAGGCGCCCGCAGCCCTTTGCGTCGCGTCGTCACCAGCGGCCGAACAGTGCGTACTGGCCCCAATACACGGGGCTGCGGTACGGGTGCTTGCGCACCGCGGGCAAGAACCAGGCGAGCGGCGCGAGCTCGTCTTGTGGCAGTGCGTCCAGGTCGATTTCCTGGAGAGCGCGGATCGCGAGGTTCAGGCTCTCGAGCCGGCCGCGTCGTTCCTCGAGCAGGGCGCGGTAGAACAGGTTCGACAGCAGCGCGGCCGACGTATCTTCGGCTTCCCAGAATGTCGCGATCACGGTCGACGCGCCCGCCGCGAGGAAAGCGTTGGCGATGCTCGAGAACTCGATCCGCGAGCGGATCGCGACGCGGCTCGACTGACAGGCGTTGAGAAAGACGAGGCAACCCGGCTTGAGCGTGAAGCGCTCGATCGCGCCGATGGTGAGGATCCGCCCCGGTCGCAGCTCGACACCCGACAGCTGCGGCGTGTGGGTGAACATGTCGCCGTGGGTCGCGACATGGATGACGTCGCGATCGGCGAGCGCATCCTGCAAGGCGCCATCGTCGCCGTCGAAACCGTCGAGCTCGAGCAGGTCCTTCTCGCCAATCCGGCGCCTCATGCGCTCCAGCTCCCAGACCGGCCCTTGCAGCTCGTTCGCGCTGTTCAGCAGCACGGCGACGCGCGGCGGTTGCGCGTCGGCGACGACGGGGGCGGGCAGGAAGTAGGCGAGGCTTGGCGCGTAGCTGACGCGAAAGTGCTCGCAGAGCAATCGGCTGTCCGGCATCCGCGCAAGGTGGAATGGCAGGAGCGACAGGGGGCCGTCAGTTGAGACGACCAGATGCTCGGGACGATCGGGCAGGCCCGACACGACGTCGTCGAGCACGGTGCCGAGCGAGCTCTCCCACGGCACGCCGACCAGATCGGGGTTCGTCTCGCGCCGGAAGCGTGCTCCGGCTGCGTCGAGGCCGACCTCGACCGTCGGGAACCGCAGCAGCCAGTTCTTCCGGTCGATCACCTCGCTTTCGAGCTGCAATCGCCGGCCGACATACGCGACGTGCTCGGTGTTGGAATCCGCCGCCCCATCTTGCTGCGTGATCGGCTTGCCGGAGTCCGCGAGCGTCACCTCGAAGAGGCTGGGACGGAACATCAGGTCCAGGTTGTCGAGCCTGTGCAGATCGCGATACATGAGCGAGCGGCCGTCGATCCTGCCGTTGTGCGTGATCCAAAGCTGCACGCGGTCTTCGGTGGCAAGCACGTCTACGAACGCGACCTCGCGACCGGCCTTCTCGATCGCGCCCGCCATGCCGACCGCGAGCGGCAGGGCGATGTTGCCGATCAGCTTGCCCGACTCGATCGTCATGCGCATCTCGCTCGGCGGCGGCTTGATGCGGCCCGGCGACTTGATGTGCGCCGAGAGGTTGTGGTATGTCGGCGACCGCTGGAAGAACTTCACCGTGGCCGCCATGTGCAGCAGCTCGTCGCGGCGCGCGGGGAAGGCGCGGTCGACGACAATGCCGTGGTCGAGACAGAGCTGGCCGAGGCCGATGGCCTGGTCGAAGGTGCGCGGCAGCGTCGGCGACTCGTCGCGTGCGAAATAGCCGAGGCGCGCGCGATTGGCGGCGAGGCGGTGCCAGCGCAACCAGTCGCGGCGACTCTTGGCCTCCTCGGACGCGGCGGCGAGCAGCGCAGCGGCCTCCGCCATGACGGCTTGGTCGAAGCGGATCGCGACGAGCGGTTGCGAGATGAAGTGCCAGCAGCACTTCTCGACGAGCAGGTACGCGGTCAGCTCGCTGGCGCAATACACGAGCTCGCCGACCGCTGCAGCGCGGGCGCGGTCGAGGAGCGCGCGCGCCTGCGCGGTCGCGGCGTCGAGCAGCCGCTCGACGTCGCCGTAGAAGTAGCGGTTGAGGCACGCGACGTCGTCGCGCTGCGTGAAGGCAGCGCCGTCGACCAGCGCGAGCATCGCCATCGATCCGGGGTCGTCGACGGTCGGGAAGATCTCGCGCAGCAGCGGTTCGCGCGTCTCGGCGGCGACTGCGGTCAGGTCGAGCTTGCGCTGCACGAAGAACGGCGGCGGTCGCAGCCCCAGGCAGTCCTGCAGCTGCGCCTCGGCGCGCACGAGCGCGTAGCGCAGGCCCGCATCGTCGGTGGTCGAGTTCACGCGATCTCTGCTCCTTGTCCACGCCTCGTCGAGGATCGACGATCGGTCCGGCTATTCTCGGCACCTCGCTTCACCAGGGAGGAACGGCATGGCAAACGGTCAACCCCTCGTGCAGGGCGGCTCCAACGTCTGCAGCGCTCCGACCGCGCTGGCGGCGGTCACCATCACCGGCAACAACAGGCAGACCTTCAGCGCTTACGCGTCGCCGGACGGCACCGGAGTGTTCGGCACGGCCTTGCCGATCGGACCCGGCCTGTGGGGTGGCAACGACACCGGAGTCTTCGGTTCGGCGACCACCACCGGTGTCTTCGGGCAGGCGGATGGCGGCGTGCTCGATCTCGGCGGCGGTCAATTGCTCGTCAGCGCGGGAGTGGCCGGTGTCACGACGAATGGCGGCGCCGGCGTGCAGGGCCGCTCCGACGGCGGTTTCGGTGTCCTCGGCCAGGATGCGACCGGCGTCGGCGTGCAAGGCGGCTCCACCGCAGGCACCGGCGTCGCCGGCCGCAGCGCCAACGGCATCGGCGTCGCCGGCGAGTCGACCAATTCGATCGGCGTCGCGGGCAACGGGCAGACCGCCCAGGGCGTGTTCGGCACATCGGTGTCGAGCGCGGGAACGGTCGGACTCAGCACGACCGGCACCGGCGTTCGTGGCCGTTCGACGAGCGGCATCGGCGCCATCGGCGAGTCGACGAACTCGATGGGCGTCTACGGCTCGGGCAGGACGCAAGCCGGTGTGCGCGGCGATTCGAACACCGCGCAGGGCGTCGTCGGCATGTCGGGCAGCGGCTTCGGCGTCGAGGGCTGGAGCGAAAACGGGCCGGCCGGCGTGGTGGGCTTCAGCGCGACGCGCGTCGGCGTTCGCGGCGGGTCCACCAGCGGCTACGGGGTCGTCGCGGCCTCGCAGACCGGCATCGCGCTCCTCGCCGCGCAGACCGCCAATGTCGGCGGATCGTCGGCGGCGATCGTCGCGATGGCCGAGACCGGAGTCGGCGCGGCCGCGTGGAGCGACAGCGGAGTCGCGCTGTATGCGAAGTCGACGACGAACCTCGCGGCCCGCTTCGACGGCGACGTGCAGGTCAACGGCGCGTTCCAGGTCGTCGGCGGCACGAAGGCGGCGGTCGTGCCGCACAAGGACGGCTCGCACCGACAGCTCTACTGCGTCGAAAGCCCGGAGAGCTGGTTCGAGGATTTCGGCGAAGCCCGGCTCGGCAGCAACGGCCGCGTCACCGTCAAGCTCGACGCCGACTTCGCCAGCCTGATCCGCGCGGGCGAGTACCAGGTGTTCCTGACGCCGTATGCGCCCGTGCAGCTGTACGTCGCGAAGCGCACGCGAGCGAGCTTCGAGATCCGCACGGTTTCCGCGGCGGCGGGCCTCGAGAAGGCGAGCTGCGGGTGGCGCATCGTCGGCCGGCGCAAGGACGTGCGGGCACCGCGGCTCGCCAAGGTCGAGATCGCCCCGGCGCCGAAGCGGCCGAAGACGTCGGAGCTCCGCGGCGAGCTGCAGGGCGGACGACCCGGCAAGGTGAAGACGGAGGTTCTCGAGCCCGTGCGTCTTCTCACACCGGCCGTGCCGCGGCCGCGCGAGATGCGTGCCGACCTGCCGGCGGCACCGACCGAGGGTTGAAGTCGACGAGTGTCTTGACAGCATCGCGCGCGAAGGCGCATACCACGCGCGGTTCGCATCGACCGAGGAGGTGAGTTCATGATCACGGCATCGACAGCCCGCCTTGCCGCGGCCGCTTCGCTGGTTCTCCTGCCGATCGCCCCGGCTCGCGCCGCCGATCCGCCCGGCGTCCTGTGGGAGACGACTTCGCAGGTGGCGGTGCCGGGCATGCCGATGCAGATGCCCTCGCAGATGCAGAAGGTGTGCTCGGCCAAGACCTGGACGAAGCCTCCGCCTGGCGGCGACAAGTCGTGCGTCGCTTCCGACTACAAGATGGTCGGCAACAAGGCGACGTGGAAGATGCAGTGCAGCGGCCAGATGCCGATGCAGGGCACTGGCGAGATGACGTTCGAAGGCCCGGATCGCTACAGCGGTGCGATCAGGGCCACGAGCCAGGGCACGGACATGACGATCAAGCTCGCCGGCAAGAAGATCGGCACCTGCGACAACCCGCAGTAGACGAAGAAGGGGCTGCGCCTCTCGACGCAGCCCCTCGAATCCCGGCTCGCCGACCGCGCCTGGCGGCAGGCGAGCGCCGCGTCAGTTCAAGATCTCCGCCTGCGCAACCGACCTGCGCCGAGGAGTACGCCCAAGCCCGCACTCAGCAGCGCGAGTTCAGAGGGCTCCGGGATCGCCTGGGCGACGACGAAGTTGTCCAGACCGGTTTCCTCGCAGCATCCGCCGCCGAGCGGCTCGGCCGGTTCACTCCAGCGGACGCTGGCGATGTTGCCGCCGGCGATGATGCCGAAGAACACCGGCGTCGTCTCGGTCGCCCCGGGGCTGATGTTGAACGACGTGCTGGTCGCATCGGTGAAGAAGACCTCGAGCTGCCCGGCCTGGGCGCGCGGGTCGAACGCCTGGATGTCGAACGCGATGGCGTTGTAAGGCGAGCTCAGGGCGACGTCGTAGTGGAACTCGGATCCGGTGCGCGGAAATCCGGCCATGATGTGCCCGATGGACGCGGAGTCGAACACGACCAGCGTCGTTCCGGTCGAAGTGGCGGTGACGCCCGGCAGGAACGCGACCCCGAGCAGGTTCGTTCCCCCGGCCATGGCGTCGAAGTCCTGGGTGAAGGTGGGCGCGCCTCCCAGCGCGGCCTGAAACGACGTCAGGTCGGCGAACATCGTGAACGGGGGCGCGGCAAATGCACTCTGCCCGGCGGACAGGGCGACCGTCAGGCAGGCGGCGGCGCACAGTTTCTTGCTCATGGACCTCTCCTCGATTCGAAGGCACCCGACGCTCGCCCGAAGATCGTCTCGCTCGGCGCGGAGCGCCACGCAACAGGGCCCGCAGCATGGCGACGGGCCGGCGCGATCGCGTTGTTCTGTTGGGTGGCCGATGCGCCGCGCACCATTAAACGCGCTCGCATCAGCCTCCGCAACCTCACCATCGAGTCGGAGAGGTCATTCATGGCGCCGACGCGGCAACGCCCGGCGCTGCTCGCGCTGCTCTGGGCTGGCGATCGACGCGCGGTGCGCTGGATGTGGCGCCATCGCAAGGACGCCGACCTGAAGATCGAGGACGAGGTCGAGTCCGTCGCGGGCGAGCTTCGTCGCGTGAAGCGCGAGATCGAAGGGTCGAGTGCCTGCCCTGGTCAGCGAGGTCGAGGCCGAGCACCGCTCACGAAGAACCGTCGGCTTGCGCTGAAGACTCGCCGGGAGGCTGTCAGTGTTGGAGCAAGGCGCGACTGCGCGCGACGTCGCGCTCGAACGTCGCCAGGACCACGTCGGAGATGTCGGCGTGCAGCAATACCGTGCGTGCCGCTTCTGCACGGGCCTCGAAGGCGGCCAGCATCGATTCTCGAGCCGATGGCGGCAGGGCCTCGATGAGCGCGGGCACAAGGGCATCGAGCGCGACCAGGCTGCCCTTCAGCTCGCAGATCCGTTCGGTGGCTTCCTGCAGGTTCTTCATGGAATCTCTTTCGGCAGAAGGAAAAAAGCGCGGCCGAGCCGCGCTTTCATTCGGTGAAGTCAGGGCTTGCCTGACCTCCGAAAGACCGTGCAGGATCAGCCGACGCTGCGGATCTTCGAGGCCTGCGGGCCCTTTTGGCCCTGGGTCACCTCGAACTCCACGCGCTGGTTCTCGGTCAGCGTCTTGAAGCCGCCGCCCTGGATTTCCTTGAAGTGGGCGAAGAGGTCCTTGCCGCCGTCATCGGGGGCGATGAAGCCGAAGCCCTTGCCCTCGTTGAACCACTTCACGGTGCCGGTCTGAGTTGTCGAACTTGTCATGTCGAAATCCTTTCGAAGTTGCAGGACGCAACAGCGCGCCCAGCGAAGAAACGCCAAGAAAATCTTCAAAAGGGGATTCGACCGCCGGCAGAACACCGGTGCGGGTAGAAGACCTAGGATCGGACGGTCTCGTGCATATCAGCCAGGGTATTGTACAAGAAGCGCTGATGCTCGTCCTTCTGTTTCGTCGTCGTCCGTCGCCATGGCCGCTCGTCGGTTCGGCTCGGGCATGGTTCGTCGCGATGCCGTCTGCGGTCATCTCGGCTTCCTTGGAATGACGACCAAAGAACGAGAGTGAGAACGATGGCGGTGTACCGAAAGCCGCCCGGCCAGATTGCTCGTCCGGCGATGCATCGCACGCGCGCTGGCCCTCTCGAGCACCGGGCGCTGTGCCACACTGGCCCATGACACAGCCGCTTCTGCAAGCCGCCGATCTCCGTGGCGCTCGCCTGACCAGCGACGCCGTCGCCGGCCTTGCCAGCCTGGTCGAGGCGATGCATGCGCGCATCGCCAGCCCGCGACGGGTCCCGGGCCGGGCTGACGCCGCACCGGCAGAACGTACGCGCGGCATCACCGGGCTGCTGTCCGGATCAGTGCGTGGCGTCACGCATCTGGTCGGCGGCACTGCAGAGGCCTTGCTCGGCTGGCTGGCCCCGGTACTGGCTGCCGCGGATCCGCGGCAGCCGCCGCGGCCGGAGCGCGAAGCCGTGGTGGCGGCGCTCAACGGCGTGCTGGGCGACCACTTGGCCGCGACCGACAATCCGCTGGCGATCACGATGGCTTTTCGCCGGTCCGGTCATCCGTTGCCGCTGGAACGGTACGCGCTGCGTTCGTGCCTCGCCGGCCTGACCCCGAGGGTCGCCGTGCTGCTGCACGGACTGTGCATGAACGACCTGCTGTGGCAGCGCAGCGGCCACGATCACGGCGAGGCGCTGGCGCGCGAATGCGGCTACACGCCGGTCTACCTGTACTACAACAGCGGCTTGAGCGTGTCGACCAACGGTCGCATCCTGGCCGCGTTGATGGAGCGGCTGTACGACGCGTGGCCGATGCCGATCGAGCGCCTGGTGATGATCGGGCACGGCATGGGCGGGCTCGTCGCGCGCAGCGCCATCCACCACGGCGCGTTGATGCTGCGCAACTCATTGCGCTGGCCCTCCCGGGTGAACGACCTGATCTGCCTGGGCACGCCGCACCAAGGTGCGCCACTCGAGCGCGCGGGTCACGGCGTCGATCTCTTGCTCGGGGACATGCCCTATGCGGCACCGTTGGCGCGCCTGGGCAACGTGTGCAGCGCCGGCATCAACGACCTGCGGTTGGGCAACATCGTGAGCGCCCCGGCCAGCCAGCTTGGCACGCACAGCGTCACGCCAGTGGGCTTGCCGGAACAGACCCGCTGTCATGCCATTGCCGCGAGCCTGGGAGCGGTGGACGGCAGCCTCAAGGGCCGAATACTGGGCGACGGCCTGGTGCCCGTTGCGAGCGCGCTGGGCCAGCACGCGAACCCGGATCGTCGACTCGAATTTGCACCTGACCGCCAAGCGGTCGTCTTCGCGGCGGGGCACCTCGATCTGCTGTCGAGTGCCGAGGTCTACGGTCGCGTGCGCGACTGGCTGCGTTGACGACTTCGGCGAGTGCTGCAACGTGCGGCTGGGTCGTCGGGGCGCACGCGGGCCGCAGCTCCTCGATTCGTTCCCTTCAAAGGTGCTTGTCCATGGGGGCTGCACAGGTACGCGTTGCATGAGGTGTATGGTCGTCACCTGCGTCAGGAGTTTTCCCCCATGATTGCCGCGTCTCGATTGCCTCACGCACTTCGCCGTGAAGCACTGCGCGAAGCCTTGCCCCGTATCGTCGACCTGCTCGCGCGTCGCCGCGCCGTCGACATCGAGGTCGGCTACATCGATGACTGCATCGCGCTGAACTGGCTGGAGTGGAAGGGGGGCGCGTTGTGTCTCACGAAGACGGGCAACGATGTCTGCAAGCAGCTGAGGGATCGGCTCGAATGATGCGACAGGACTGCACCAAGGAGTCGCTCCAAGCGTCGTCGCTCGCCATGCTGGTCGAGGAGCGTCTGCGCACGGTGCCGCTGTTGCGCGGCGCTATCGAGCAGGACCCGTCGTTCGCGCTTCGGGTCGCCGTGCCGAGGTCTCACGACCGGGATGCCCGCGGACGCAACTGGGACATCGTTGCGTTCCAGACCGGCTTCTTGCACTGGCCGCAGAGTCAGCTCGAGTTCCGCGCGATCGTCAACCAATTGCGCGCTGAATACGACCTGGCGTGAGCCAGGAGATCCTCGATTCCAACGGGCTCGGAGCCCTGTACGTGGAGCAGGCGGGCTCGCACGAACTTGTTGAGCGCCACCGGGATCACTACCACGGCTGCCACCACATCAAGGGCTGTCCGATTTGCGAAAGGAAATTCTGAAGAAGCGACAGCGGTGTCAACGGATCGTGGCTCAGGATGCGATAGATCTCGGCTGAGCTTATGAGTATCAGAAGCAGTGGGGCGATGTATGCCAGCAGCAACGTCCGCCTGGCGCCATGAGCCATGGGCAGTTGCATGAGCAGATGCAAGGGCGCATAGAAGAGCAGCAGCAACCAGACGGGATAGGCCGAGACCGCGATCAGAACAGCCACCGGTAGGGACCGAAGCGAGACGCCGAACACCACCTCCGTGAGGCCAGCGCTCATGGCTTGCGACGCGGCGAGATAGAGCCACATCGTGCAAGCCGAGAACCAGACGCGGTGCGATGCTCCGACGGACTGGCGTCCCAGCGCTGCTTGCTGGCAGTAGAGAAGCCCGCCGATCGCGGCCAACGCCAAAGACGCGCCGAGCGCTATCGATACCAGCAGATGCGCGAATGCCAGCCGATACTCTTCGGGGTGCAACTCCCTGAGTTGCGCGTTCAGGGCGACCGAGAAACTCCCCGAGAATACGAGAACGGTCAGCACCAGCGTGGCGACCGTCAGCCGGTTCTGAATGAGGCTGATCGTCGGACTGTCTGTCATGAACGCCTTGTCTGGCAGTTCTGGCGGCGGCCCTTCGGTGTTCGATGGCAACGGTGCCCGGCTCTGCGGAGCACGAATCCGCCGTCTCGCGTTTGGTTCGAAGCGAGACTCATGCACGCTTCTGAACCGCGAGGGCGCGGAGATCGAGGAGTTGCGCGTGGTCATACAGCGGCTATCCCAACCCCATGTGGCAAGAGTACTCAAGCCATAGTCTCGTCGTCTCGCGGAGTACGGCGCATCCGCAAATCTGATGGCCTCTCGCCGGAGCTCCGCGCCATTGCAGTCGAGGCGTTCTGCCGTGCGCGACGCCTGTAAAAAGGATTACCGTCACGCACCATGGACCCGAGCCTTCGCCCCGCCGTCCTCGGCCTCATCGGCAACACGCCGCTGGTCGAAGTGACGCGCCTCGACACCGGCTGCTGCTCGCTGTTCCTCAAGCTCGAATCGCAAAATCCCGGCGGCTCGATCAAGGACCGCATCGGCGTCTCGATGATCGAGGCCGCCGAACGCGATGGGCGCCTCCGTGCCGGCGGCACGGTCGTCGAAGCGACCGCGGGCAACACCGGGCTCGGCCTGGCGCTGGTGGCGCGCGCCAAGGGCTACCGCGTCGTCCTCGTCGTTCCCGACAAGATGTCGAGCGAGAAGGTGCTGCACCTG
>Ga0157379_10001126_pt1 | contig 21842 bp, 22 predicted proteins | sample S25metaG_FD_121802 | JGI IMG/M metagenome (GOLD analysis project Ga0157379, IMG submission 121802) | Switchgrass rhizosphere microbial communities from Kellogg Biological Station, Michigan, USA - S2-5 metaG | ecosystem: Host-associated > Plants > Roots > Rhizosphere > Soil | place: USA... | reverse complement strand
TTGCCGACGGCGTTGCCGATCCCCTGCATGTCGACATTCTGGGCGCTGGCGATTTGTTCTTCGGCGGCGTCGCAGTCAATCCGTCGATCAGTGCGATGGGCTCAGGCAATGTTCACATCAAATCCTATCGCGGCAAGCTTTCGAACGACGGCATGGCAAACCTGCAAATCGGTGCCCCGGTCGAGCCGCCTGCTCCACCTGCTCCCCCTGCGCCACCACCACCGCCGCGTCCGCCCGCACCACCGGCGCGTCACGGATAGGACGATTATTCGGTTTTCCGACAATCTCGACGTGCCGACCGTAGCCGCAATGCCATGTTTAACGCCCGTTAACACTTGGCGCCTAGAACCGGCTTCGAGGTCGGTCAATGGCTCGCACATCTAATCAGACGCCGCGTGGTTACCGACGAGCGGATATGGGCGACGCGCGCGACAACGCAATGGGGCCAAAGAGCTCCGGCCGCCGCCGGGTCTGGCCCTACGCGCTGCTGCTGCTGTTGGCCTGGGGCGCGATATTCGGCGCCGTGTTCTGGTCGCACTTTCTGTCCGATCTGCCAGACGTAACGCGGCTTCTCGTCAAGGGTGCGACCCGAGACATCACCATCCTCGACGATCAGGGTCGGCTGATCGCGCGCCGGGGTCTCACTCAAGGCGAGCGCGTCGATGTCGCAAGCCTGCCGGCCTATGTGCCAAATGCTTTCATTGCGATCGAAGATCGCCGTTTCCGCTCGCATTTCGGACTTGATCCCGTCGGCTTGGCGCGCGCCGCCTTCGAGAACATGCTTGCCGGCCATGTACGTCAGGGCGGGTCGACCTTGACGCAGCAACTCGCCAAGAACCTGTTCCTCGCGCCCAACCGAACCTTTCAGCGCAAGCTCCAGGAAGCGCTGCTCGCGATCTATCTCGAGTCGCGCTACAGCAAGGACCAAATCCTTACCCTCTACCTCAATCGGGTTTATTTCGGCGCCGGGGTCTATGGCATCGACGCTGCGGCGCAGCGGTTTTTTGGTAAGTCACCGCAACGGCTGACATTGTCCGAAGCAGCGATGCTGGCCGGCAGCGTGAAAGCGCCGGCGCGCTACAATCCTCTGGCCGACGCGGATGCCGCCATGGCCCGGGCGGCCATCGTGCTGCGCGCGATGCAGGATGCTGGTTTCATCGACGACAAGACCCGCGCCGACGCGCAGGCCACGCGACCGCGGATCGCGCGCGGTGCTGGCACGCCAGGCTCGGGCTATTTCGCCGATTGGGTGATCGCGAGCCTGTCAGGCATGGCCACCAACGCGCCGGACTCGCTGATCGTCGAGACGACATTTGATATCGATGCCCAAGCACTGGCCGAGCGTGCCGTTGCAGCGGGGCTGGCGGCGCAAGGTGTCGCGCTGCGTGCCAGTGAGGCCGCGCTTATCGCCATGACACCGGACGGCGCAGTGCGCGCCATGGTGGGCGGACGCTCCTACGAACAGAGCTCGTACAATCGCGCCACCGACGCAACGCGCCAGCCGGGTTCGGCGTTCAAACCGTTTGTCTTTCTCGCGGCCTTCGAGCACGGCCGCACGCCCGACGACCGAATGAATGACGGACCGGTCGACATCCATGGCTGGAAACCAGCCGACTATGAAGGAAAGTATGAAGGCGAGATCAGCCTGACACGCGCTTTCGCCAAATCCTCGAACGTGATCGCGGCGCAGTTGACGGCGGAAGTTGGCGCCGGCGTCGTCGCCAGAACGGCGCACCGGCTCGGCATCGCATCGCCGCTCGAAGCGGTTTCGTCTCTGGCACTTGGTACTTCGGTCGTGACGCCGCTGGAACTGACAGCGGCCTATGTGCCTTTCGCGAATGGCGGTCAGGGCGTCATCCCCTATGGCGTCATTCGGATCCGCACAAAGAAGGGCAAGATCCTGTTCGCGAGGTCGGGCTCAGGTCCAGGTGAAGTCATCGCGCCGGTCAATTTGGCGCAGATGACGGGGCTGATGGTTGAAGCGGTGACTAGCGGTACCGGCAGAGCCGCCCGACTGGCCGAGCGGCCGACGGCAGGCAAGACCGGAACGACCCAGGACTATCACGACGCCTGGTTCGTCGGCTTTACCGCTGATCTGGTGTGCGGCGTGTGGATCGGCAATGACGACAACATGCCGATGCGCAAGGCAACGGGCGGTGGCTTGCCGGCTCAGATCTTCCACAACTTCATGGCCAGCGTCGAAGCGGGACTTCCGGTCAGGCCGCTTGCCGGCACGGTCACAGTGGCGCTAACGCCGGTTGCCGACGGCCCAGCACCACCGGCCGAAAAGTCCGACGACATTGCAGGTTTGATCGACCGTCTGCTCCACGGCGGTGGCATTTAACCACTGTGGCGCGCCGCATAACGGTGCAACGCCACGCCATTCTTTTTGAGCCAAGCCTGGGGTGCGGCGATATCCGGCACCAGCGAGCGCACCAGACGCCAGAAGCGCGGGCCATGATTCATCTCGCGCAAATGGGCGACTTCGTGCGCCACCACATAGTCGAACACAAAAGCCGGAGCGAGGATCAACCGCCACGAATAGGAAATCGCCTTGCTCACCGAACACGAACCCCAGCGACTTGCCGTGTCGCGCACGGCAATGCGTCGCGGTTTGGTGCCGAGGCGCTGAGCAAAATCGAGCGAGCGTTCTTCCAGCGTCCGGCGTGCCTCGCGCTTGAGAAAGTCGAGCAGGCGGCGTGGCGCATGCTCTGCCCGTCCGCTGACCCGGATCGAGCCGTCTTCCGCCTCCCAGACCGGTCCCTTGCCGCGTTCGCCCAGCAAAATCGGGCGCTCTATCCCGCGCAGCGGAATGTGTGCTCCCGGAGCCAGTGAGATTGCCTGGGGCACGCGCGCAAGCTGCCGCGCTATCCAGGGCGCTTCGCCGCGGGCGAAATCGAGCGCACGGTCGAGAGCGCGCTGGGACGGCGCCACCACGCTCACCTCGCCGGTGGAGGGATGCACCTTGACGATCAACCGGCGCGCCCGCGGATTGAGGCGCATGGTTACTTCCACGGCGCGGCCTTCGATGCGCAGCAATTCGCGTTTCATGCCGCGGCGGGTGGCCTGGGACTGACGCATGGGCTTGCCTTCACTCCGAGAACTTGTTTCTTTCGCCCGCTTGGCGAGATCATGCATGACCTCACGCCCTCGATTCCATCTGGCCTTTGCCGTGCGCGATCTTTCCGAAGCGCGCGCCTTCTATGGAACCTTGCTCGGTTGTCCCGAAGGACGCTCGAGCAGTGAATGGGTGGACTTCGATTTCTTCGGCCACCAAATCGTCGCACATCTAAGCGCGGAAAGCGAAAACCACAAAGCGTATAATGAAGTTGACGGCGAACAGGTGCCGGTGCGGCATTTCGGCGTGATCCTTGCCATGTCCGATTGGCGCACACTCGTCGACAAGTTGCGGCGCGCCAATGTTGCGTTCGTGATTGCGCCGGATGTTCGCTTTGCTGGCTTGCCGGGAGAACAGGCGACGTTCTTCATTCGCGATCCCAGCGGCAACGCATTGGAGTTCAAGGCCTTTGACGATGAAAGTCGGATATTTGCGCGATGAAGGCTGAGGACATTGCCATTGTTACGGGCGCAATCGCATTGGCGCTGATCCTGGGCGCGCTGGGCTTTCAATACATATTGAATTATCCGCCTTGCGAGATGTGTCATTGGCAACGCTGGCCGCATATCGCTGCCGCCGTGATCGGTCTCGGTGGCGGCCTGCTGGTGCGAGGGGAATTGTTGTCGCGCGCCGTTGCGCCGGCGCTCGCGGCTCTCGCGATCTTGCTGGTTGCCACGTCCGGAGGTCTCGGCATCTATCATGCCGGCGTCGAATGGCACTGGTGGACTGGACCGACGGCCTGTACCACGGGCTACGTGTTCACCGGCACACTCGACCTCAATGCACCGGTGCCGCACTGTGACATCGCGGCCTGGCGCCTCTTCGGCATCTCGATGGCCGGCTACAATGCCCTCATCTCACTCGGCACCGCCTTGCTGGGCGCTGTCTTCCTGGCGCGTCGAACATGAGCCGTAAACCACGTCCAGATTTTCCTGGCACGCAAGGAACGCCTGATATTGCATCCATGATCCGCGTCGACCATGCCGGAGAATATGGCGCGGTACGGATCTATGAAGGACAGCTTGCGGTGCTTGGCGGGCATGGTTCAACCGCCAGGGCCGCAATCGCGCATATGGCGGAACAAGAGCAGCGCCACCTGACGGCCTTCGATCAGCTCGTCATTGAGCGCCACGTGCGTCCGACACTTCTCGCGCCGCTTTGGCAGGTGACCGGATTTGTGCTGGGCGCCGCCACCGCCATGCTGGGCGAAAAGGTGGCCATGGCTTGCACGGCGGCCGTGGAAGAAGTCATCGATGAACACTACGCGGCGCAGGTCTCACGCCTCGGCGACAGCGAGCCGAAGCTGAGAGCAACGATCGAAGCGTTTCGCGCCGAAGAAGTCGCCCACCGTGACACCGCCCTTGCGCATGGGGCGAAGGAGGCACCGGCCTACCCGTTGCTCAGTACAGCCATCAAGGCCGGGTGCCGATTGGCGATCAAACTATCCGAAAAACTGTGAGCGATGATCGCCATGCCTTGCTGGCGGCCATAGCGGCGCCGCGCCGTGCCACCGTCGATGACGCTGCGACGCTATCGCGGCTATTTGCAGCGGCCTTCACGGCCGATCCGATCTTCAACTGGATGGCCCGCCCGGGGCCGCGCCGGGCGCAGGTCCTCGAACAGTTCTTCTTCTGGCTCCTGAAGACCCGAGCCATCCCGTTCGGCGAAGTGTGGAAGAGCGCCGACGGCAATGTCTGCGCGGCTTGGCTGCCGCCGGACACCCCAGCGAGTCCGGGCGGCTTCTTCGAGCAGATGCGGCTCTTGCCATTGTTCGTAAGGCTTTGCGGCTTCCCGCGCTTGCGGCGCGGTTCTGCCATGGCCGACGCAATGGAGAAAAACCATCCCAAGGAGCAGCACTATTATTTGGCGTTCATCGCCGTGGCGCCGCGCCTGCAAGGCCTTGGACTTGGTGGCGCGATGCTCGAGGCGACCGTGAAGCGTGCCGACGAGCTAGCGGTACCGGCCTATCTGGAAAATTCCAATCCACGCAATACAAAGCTCTATGAGCGCGCAGGATTTGTCGCACGCCGGAACATTGCGCCACCGGGCGCGCCGCCACTCATCAGCATGTGGCGTGACCGACGTTGATCTATGGCTTGGCCGCGTCTTTCAGGACCAACTGCTTGGCGGCGTCCGGATCGCCATAATAACGCGCGATCTTTCCTTCCTTCGTGAACACGGCCCAAGCCTTGCCACCACCGGGCGTAAACAGCACGTAGAGAAAGTTCCCGCCGCAATTGTGCGGCTGACATGCATTGTAGAGTTCGAACTTATCGCGCCCGATCGTGACGTCTTTTCCCGGCCCGGAGACACCGTCATCGCCTGCGAGCAGTCCCTTCACCCAGGGATCAATGGGCTGGCCAACCACAATCGCGTGGAGTGACTGTTTGTACGCCGGCTTGGTGATGACGTCCCAAAGATAGGCGAGCTCAGCGCCCTTAGCGGATGCAAACGCGAACGCAAGTAACCCGCAGAGCGATGCAATTCTTCTCATGCGACGCGGCCTTAGGGTTCGAGTTCGCTGTCCCAGTACAGATAGTCAGCCCAGGAGTCATGCAGGTAATTGGGCGGAAACTTGCGCCCGTTGCTGCGCAGTTCGTTGATCGTGGGCCGGTGGGGGCGATGCTTGGGATGCATCCCGATATGGTGCGCCAGGCGCCCGCCCTTCAAAAGGTTGCACGGCGCACAAGCCGTCACGACATTGTCCCACGTCGTACGTCCGCCCCGCGAGCGCGGGATGACATGGTCAAACGTCAAGTCTTCATCCGCACCGCAATACTGGCATTCGAACCGATCGCGCAGGAAAAGATTGAATCGCGTGAAGGCCGGGTTGCGTGCCGGGCGGACATATTTCTTGAGCGACACAACCGAAGGTACGCGCATTTCGAAATTGGGCGAGCGTACGACGCGCTCATACTCCTCCAGGATATTCACGCGCTCCAGGAAGACGGCCTTGATCGCATCCTGCCAGCACCAAAGCGACAGGGGGAAATAGCTGAGCGGCCGGTGATCGGCATTCAACACCAGCGCCGGACAATTATCGGGAAGCCGAGCGGCTAACACGGAAGCGTTCCTTTGGTCGTCACTCCTCTTGGATGGCCGAACCATAAGGGCAAAGCGCGCGCCCTGCCAAGCTGGGCGGCACATTACGCGATTCGGCGTGACAGAAAGGTTACGCCCCTTGCGGAACGGGGCAGCTTACCTGCGGATCGCGACGACGCAGCAGATTGCGAAACGCCATGCTGAGAAATGCGCCGCCCATCTCCAGGCCCACCGGATCGATGCCGTGACCCACGCCGGGCGCAACATGCCACTGCACGCAGGCGCCAGCATGGCCAAGCATTCCGGCGGTTGCGAACATCGCCTCTGCCGGGATCATCTGATCGGCGTCGCCATGAACCAGCAGGATCGGCGGCGCATCGGACGCCAGTACTTTCATGTCGCTGCCACGCGCCATCATCCCGGAATAGCCGACGATCGCGACGGGCTTTACGGCCCTCTGCAGTCCGACATGCAGCGTCATCATCGTTCCCTGACTGAACCCGACCAACGCCAGCCGGTCTGGGGGCAGTTCAAGCCGACCGAGCTCGGCATCAAGAAACGCGTTCAAGGCATCGGCGGCGGATTTAACGCCTTTTTGCATCTCATCAGGATCGGCTCGTGATATTGCGAACCACTGAAAGCCCGTCGGCGCTCCCGCACAGGGTTCGGGCGCGTTGGGCGCAACGAATGCCACGGTCGGAAGACTGCGCTGCCAATGCGGCGCAAGTCCGATCAAATCGTTGCCGTCTGCGCCATAGCCGTGACAAAGGACCACGAGATGCGTGGCCCGGCCGCGTTGTGGCGGCAGGCGCGGACCGGACAGCGGGCGGTGACCGAATGCCATGCTCGCTTCTAGCGTTTCGCGGCGACGACGGGAAGACGGCGGCGCGGCGAGGCCAGCTTGCCAGTCGCCGCGACCGCAGCGTTTAGTGTGCCTCGATGATTGTCACCCGCTTCGCTCCAAGTCCGACGGGACTACTGCATCTGGGCCATGCCTTTGCCGCCATCACAGCACATGACGCCGGTGAGCGGTTTGTGTTGCGCATCGAGGACATTGATCAAGCGCGCTGCCGCACAGAATTTATCGACGCGATTTTCACCGACTTGCAGTGGTTGGGGCTGAAGTGGGAACAGCCGGTGTTGTGCCAATCAACCCGTGCCACGGCTTACCGTGCCGCCCTGCAGCAACTAGATGCCGCGGGTCTGCTCTACCCGTGTTTTTGCACCCGGAAAGAAATAAGCGAGGAGATGGCGCGCGCCGGCGAAGCGCCGCACGGCCCGGACGGCCCAATCTATCCCGGCACTTGCCGAATTCTGAGCGACGAACAGCGGCGAGCGCGGATCGATTCCGGCGCGTCGCATGCATTGCGCCTGGATGTGGCAGGTGCCGTGAGAATCGTTGGCCGCATAGCGTTCCAGGAAGGAGGCGGCGGACCCAATGGCGAGCACGGTCCAATCTCCGTCACGCCGGAGCTGTGCGGCGACGTCATTCTGGCGCGAAAAGACTTGCCGGCGGCCTATCATCTGGCGGTTGTCGTCGATGACGCATATCAGGGTGTGACCCTGGTTACGCGCGGCAACGATCTGTTCGCGGCGACCCATGTGCAGCGGCTGCTGCAGGCCCTGCTCGAATTGCCCGTGCCGCGCTATGCCCATCACCGGCTCATCCTGGATGCCAACGGAAAAAAATTCTCCAAGCGCGATCAAGCTGTGACGCTGCGGAGTCTGCGCGAGTCCGGTGCCACGCCGCAGTCCGTGCGTGCGCGCTTGAATCTCTAGCCGGTCGTCACCAGTCGTTAAGGCCGATGAAACGCGCGAAGCCCGCCGAAACGGCCCAGCGCATCCACTCGGCGCGCAGGCGCGTCGTTGTCATGGGGCTGTTCATGCCCTGGCCGATGCCCAGGATCTGCATCTCGGCACATCCCCGAAATGGCTTGCCGGTCGGGGCTGGCAGAATGGCGCCACGATTCTGAAGCCGCACATATTCGGAATCCTCAACGCCGTCAGATGCCAGGATCACCGTCGTCGGCAATCCGCGACAGCCGATGCTCTGCGAAATATTGTCGAGGAAGGCAAGGATGTTGGTGCGGGTCTGCGATTTCCATTTGCCGCTCTTGACGAGCTGTGGTGTACCGGAGATCAGCCTTTGGATTTCGTCGCCGGCATGCTCGGGCCGATTGCGGGTCGAGATCAATGCGTCATAGTAGAAATTGTTCGAAGACGCATCATAGCTGCCGAAGGTGCGCACATGGACTTCGGACGCAAACCCCAACCCCCGCACGATGTTGGCAATGCGCGCGCCCACTTTTGCGGCGAAGGCCGGATCTTCCACCAGCGGATTGCTCTTGGAAATGTCGAGGCCAATGATGATGCGCCGCGGCGCCAACGCCGCGCTGTCATCGAGCGAGGCAAGGACGATGGGTTCGGTGCTGCGCGCGGCCTGAAGCGCCACCGCGCCGCCGCCCACCAGCCCTGCGGCCGTCACCAGCGCCAGCATGATCTTCATCGGCGGGTACTTTAACCCTTGTTGTCGACGGCCTGCAGCAGATGCAGCTGCGTCCACTTCCGCTTGCGATCCTTATAATCCTTCGCGATGTGGAAGTTGTGTACATTATTTTCGACCGTCTGCATGTAAAGCGCTGCCACGGTGGTCACGATGAAGAAGATGACGCTGGCGAAGGCGAGCCAGAACCAGGAATCGGCGTTGGCAAGAGAGGTCGTCGACAATTTGGGTAGACCGAGAGAGAACCCGTCGGAAGTGAGACTGGCGGGCGTTGCGACCGCCGCGCCGGCATTTGCCGGTTTGGCCGGCGCAAAAAGTGCGTCGATCGAGCCGCTGCCTGCACTGCTGGCGCCGTCGTCACGCGGCCGTTCCAGTGTGGCCGATGTGGCGCCGGCCATGTTGTTGTAGGCGACGAGATAGCCGAGACCGCCAATCATCACCAATGCGAAGACAAAAGCCACCGCGATCATCGAATTGCGGCCGTAAGCGCCTGTCATCTTGAGAAAGAAGTGTACGATGAGAACCGCGAAGATGACTTGCAGGCTCTTGAATACCACCGAGCTTTGCAGGCTGGCCGGCACGACCATGAATTCGTTGGAGAGCGCGCGGGTCCAGACGTCGCCGCGGATGATCTGATAGTCGACGAACATCGCAAGGCAGGCGATGCCGATCGCCACGATGACCGCAACCAGATAGAGCGGCCGGAAATGGGCGACTTGGCGGCTCTTCTCGAGGTTACGGCCGATCAGGTTGAGATCATCCGGCTGCACCGCATTCAGCAGTTCGGCGGAAGGATCCCCATCTTCGTCCTTGCGACCGAACCAGGAGGCGAACTTGGATTTGCGCGGCACCTTTGGCCCGTGCAGTTCGCCACTCTTGATCCATGCCGGACCCCAGCTTGGCGGGTCGACGGGAGTTTTCAGCTGCTCCAGGAGCGCCGCCCTCATGTGGGCGCGCGTCTCAGGCGTCAGCGACGCCAACGCCTTAGCCTCGCGATCGAATTCCTCGGGCGATAGGCCGTGCAGCAATTCATGGCTCAGGCCGTTGCGCCGAACCGGAACCTGATAGGGATCTTCTTTTCTGGACAGATAGGCCACCATGACTCTGGCTCCCCCGTGGAAACGCGGGAATGCGCCCGCTTAAACACGGTAAAGTGATAGTTAAGCGAGATCGGGGCCGGAATACGGCAAGATCGCCACAATTCAAGAGTGCACGAGATTTTGCTCACGCGCCGAGAGAGCACAGGCCCGCCTATTGCACTGCCAAGTCGACAAGGCCCTGCATGATCTGGTTGAGGTCGTAGTCCTTCGGGCTGAACACCGCCGCGATGCCGGCCGCTCGCAGGGCTGCCTCATCCTGCGGTGGAATAATGCCACCAGCGACGACTTTGATCTCCGCCAGTCCGGCTGCTCTCAACTTGGCAACGACATCCTTGGCCAAGGGAACATGGCTGCCGGAAAGGACTGAAAGTCCGATGAGGTGCGGATTCTTCGCCTTGGCTTCGGCGACAATGTCATCCGGCGAAAAACGGATGCCGTTGTAGATCACAGCCATCCCAGCATCGCGGGCCCGTATGGCGATTTGCTCGGCACCGTTCGAATGACCGTCGAGGCCCGGCTTGGCAACCAGAAAGGTGAGCCGCCGTCCAAGCTTTTTCGACGCGACATCGACCGCGCTGCGCAATGCTCCGATGCGTTCGTCGTTGCGCGATGGTGCCGTCGCCGCAACGCCGGTAGGAGCGCGATATTCGCCGAATATCCGGCGCAAACTGCGCGCCCATTCGCCGGTGGTCACGCCAGCCTTGGCGCAAGCGATCGAGGGCGGCATGAGGTTGCTGTCGCCGCGCGCGGCGTGTTCCAATGCCGCCAGCGCCTCTTCGACCTTCGCGACATCGCGCGCCGCGCGCCAAGCCTTGAGCTCAGAAATTTGCCGGCTTTCCGCCGATGCGTCGACGGTCATGAAGTGGCCATTGCCCGCGGTCAGCGGCGAAACTTCAGTTTCCTTGTAGGCGTTGACGCCGACGCGGACTTCGTCGCCGCGCTCGATTGCCTCGACGCGCGCCGCGTTGGAGGCAACGAGCCGCTCCTTCATATACTGCAGCGCTTCCTGCGCCGCCGCGCCGCCGAGCTTCGCGATGCGCGCCATTTCCTCGCGAATCTGGCTCTTGAGCTGATCGACCTTTTCCTCGATCACCTTGGAGCCATCGAAGATGTCGCCATATTCAAGCATGTCGGTCTCAAAGGCCCCGATCTGCATCAGGCGCAGCGACCACTGTTGATCCCAAGGCCGTGGCAGGCCCAGTGCCTCGTTCCAGGCCGGCAACTGCACTGCGCGGGCGCGCACGTTCTTGGAGAGGGTGACGCCTAACATGCCAAACAAAACGCGGTAGACGTTGTTCTCTGGCTGCTGTTCGGTCAGCCCAAGCGAATTCACCTGCACACCGTAGCGAAACAGGCGCAGCTTGGGATCACTGACGCCATAGTGGTCATGGGTGATTTCATCCCACAGCGCCGCCATTGCGCGCAGTTTGCAGATCTCGGTAATGAACTTAACGCCGGAATTGACGAAGAAACTCATGCGACCGACGGCCTTGGGAAATTCCGGCGGCGGAATCGCCCCACGGGCCTTGGCGGCGTCAAGCACCGCGACAGCGGCGGCGAGTGCGAAGGCTGCTTCCTCGACCGCATCGGCACCGGCTTCCTGCAAGTGGTACGAGCACAGATTTATTGGATTCCATTTCGGCATTTCCGCCGTCGTGAACGCGATGGTATCGGTGGTAAGCCGCAGCGCCGGCTTGGGCGGAAAGATGTAGGTCCCGCGCGCCAGATATTCCTTGATGATGTCGTTCTGCGTGGTACCGGTCAGGGCGGAGCGCGGCGCGCCCTGTTCATCAGCGACGGCGACATACAGCGCCAGCAGCCACGCCGCTGGGGCATTGATCGTCATCGAGGTGTTCATGTCCTTGAGCGGGATGCCGTCGAACAGCGCGCGCATGTCGCCGATATGGGAAACGGGCACGCCGACCTTGCCGACCTCGCCCTTGGCGAGCGGATCATCGCTGTCGTAACCCGTCTGCGTCGGCAGATCGAAGGCCACCGAAAGGCCGGTCTGGCCCTTGGCCAGATTCGTGCGATACAGACTATTCGACGCTGTCGCGCTCGAATGGCCGGCATAGGTGCGGAAAATCCAGGGCTTGTCCCGGGTCATCGCGGTGACCACTCTCCAATCGCGTGCGGCCAAGCGTATAAGATATTTTGTTGCACTGCAAAAACGATGTACGCAATAGAAGGGGAGTGCCTATGAACATCATCAAGCTGGCGCCCGCGCTGTTGTTGGCCCTTGTGAGCGTCGCGGCGGCGCCGCCAAAATCACCCGAACAGGCGTGGCACGAAGGTATTGCCGAGGCCAACCTCGCCTACTCGAAAATCCCGCATGCCATTTTGAAAATCCAAGACGCGGCCTATCTGGGTGAAGGCGCCAGCGCAACATTGGTGGGCGCGCGCGGCAAGCCGGACACCTACCGCTGGATGCCAGGCAAGGTTGACAAAGGTGTGCTCACCGCCAGCTTCCAGGGTGGTCACATGCACATCGTGAAGGACGGCAAGAGCGTCGCGGAAGCGACGATCCAGAAAAGCGTCCCGGTCGAAAACGACGTCGATGTGGCCGGCTTTCGCACCCAGGTGAGCGCCGGTGTGATGGGCGCACGATTCATGTTGTACAATCAGCGCCGTGCTGCAGCCTTGAATTTCAAAGGCCTGAGCTACTTCGCCTACGATCCGACCTATGTGGTCAAGGCGACGTTCAAGCCCGACGCCAAACTGCCGGCACGGGTGTTTCGCACCTCTCGCGGCACCGACAAGCAGTTCTTTCATGCCGGCGATGCGACGTTCCAACTGCAGGGCAAGACGTTCACGTTGCCCTTCTACGGCGACAGCAACGATCCCAAGAAGATTTCCGATCTGTCGGCATTTTTCATGGATGACCTGACGGGCAAGGGTACTTATGGCTCCGGGCGCTATGTCGATGTTGCCGACTTCGGTGCCTTCCCGCCCAAGTCGGTGGAGATCAACTTCAACGACGCGTACAATCCCAACTGTGCGCGCTCGCCGTTCTATACTTGCCCGGTAGCAACCGATGCCCTCGCAATAGCCGTCAAGGCTGGGGAGCGCGATCCGCACGCGGCGCACTGATCCGCCGATTGCCTGAAAGAGGCGAATACCGCATCCTGCGATGGGCGGAGCGTGGGACTCGCGGGGATATCAATGAAAAACCACTGGTTGGCTGCCGGCGCAGCCTTGCTTGCCATCGGCCTTTGGCATGCGGCTGACGCCCGAACAAAACAGGCAAGTGCCGCCCCAGCGCCGCAGCTTGGCCTTGCGTCACCGGAGTCGGTGGGATTTTCGAGCAGCCGGCTGCGCGTGCTCGATGCGGCGATGGACCACGCGGTCGATGGCGGCGAAGTCGCCGGCATTTTGACGATGCTGGTTCGGCACGGAAAAATCGTCGACCTGCACATGCATGGCGTGAAGAGCATCGCCACCGGCGCGCCCATCACCCGTGACACGATCTTTCGGATGTATTCGCAGACCAAGCCGATGATCGGCGTGGCCATGATGATCCTCTACGAACAGGGTCGCTGGCGGCTGGAGGATCCGGTTTCCAAGTTCATTCCGCAATTCGCCACGCTGAAGGTGATGAGCAGTGTGGATGCGAAGGGCCAACCGATTCTGGAAGACATGAAGCATCCGCCGACGATGCGCGAACTCATGACCCACACAGCCGGCTTCGGCTATGGGCTGCGCAGCGGCAATCCCGTGGATGACGCATTTCGCGACAAGAAGGTGATGACATCAAACGGCTTGCAGGAAATGATCGACAAGATCGCGACGATTCCGTTGCTCTATCAACCGGGCACGCGTTGGTCCTATTCGGCGGCCGTCGACATCCAGGGCTACATCATCGAGAAATTGTCGGGCCAGAAGCTCGGCGACTTCATGGCCGACCACATTTTCAAGCCGCTCGGCATGAAGGATACCGGCTTCGTCGTGCCACCCGGAAATGCCGGGCGACTGGCCAGCGTCTATGTAATGAACCCGCAGACCAACAGGTTGCTCGAGTTGACGCATGAGCTGTTTCCCGCGGTGCAGGACTTTACCAAGCCGCCGCCACTCGAGTCGGGCGGCGGTGGCACGGTGTCGACCGTTGATGACTATGCGCGGTTCTGCCAGATGATCCTGAACCATGGCCAGCTCGATGGTGTGCGCATCCTGTCGCCGGCCACGATTGCCCTGATGCAGGCCAATCATATCGAAAGCACGGTTGGACAAGATGCGACGTCGACGATCGGCATTCCGATCGGCGGCAACGCCTTGGGCTTCGGGCTGGACTTCGCCGTCGTGCTCGATGCGGCCATGCTCGGCACGCTGCAAGGCAATGGCTCGATTTGGTGGGGCGGCGCAGCCGGAACCTGGTTCTGGATCGATCCGAAGAACGATTTGTTCTTCTTGGGCATGATTCAGCGCTTCGGCGAAGGTGCGGCTGGAAGCCAGCGGATCGGCAGCGGCTCGCAGACTTTCGTTTACTCGGCACTGACCGATCCTGAACGCTGACGGAGGTTGCCATGGGAAAATGGACGCGACGAATCCTGACGGGGATTGCGGTTCTCGCAGTGTTGGGCGGCGGCGCCTATTACTGGCTCATCCTGCAAAGCGGTACGCCGTCAGCCTCCTACGCGCTGAACCTTGCCGAGATCAGACGGCTCGCTGATTCCCTGCCGGGCGAAAAGCCGCGAGAGATTCGCGCCGAGCATGTCGTCAGCTTCGCCTTTCCGGCGACGGCGATCGTGGCCGGTGATGGCTGGACGAACGCGGCCATGACGGTCTTCTCCTATCAGCTCATAGCCGACAAGACCGTCATCATCGACACGGCCATGAGCCAGAAGGATGCGGCGACCCTTGGCAACGCCGTTTTTGACCCGAAGGCCTTTGCCCGCCTCAGCGCAGCCTTGAAATCTGCGGCCCTGATTATCGTCACGCACGAACATGGCGACCATATTGGCGGCCTGCTGGCACAACCCGATCTGAAGGCAGAACTGGGCTCCACAAAGTTGAATGTCGAGCAGGTCGCCAACCTCGACCGTTACAATCCAGGCTATCCCAAGGCGGCGTTCGCGGCCTACCATCCACTTGTCTACAAAACCTATCACGCCGTGGCGCCAGGCGTTGTCCTGATACGCGCCGCCGGCCACACGCCCGGCAGTCAGATGGTGTACGTGAAGATGGCGGGCGGCGGCGAATTTCTCTTCATCGGGGACGTCGCGTGGCACATGCGCAACATCGACACGATGCGGGAGCGTGCAAGGTTGGTAACGTGGCTCTTCCTGCGTGAAGATCGCGATGCCGTGTTGGCGCAACTGGCGGCACTGAACGCACTGAAAAAGGCGGAACCGAACATTCACATCGTTCCCGGCCACGACCCCGACGTCGTTGCGGCGTTGGAACGTGACGGGTTGATCGTCAAGACGTTTCGCTAGGGCCTTCGCGGTAAACGCCGCCAATCCGCGTACCCGGCTGGAGCAGCCCGCGGCCGGGGACATGATTGATCTCGAGCCTTGTGCCATCGGGATCTTCGAACAGCACCGAATAATAGCCCGGCGCGAAATTGTCCTGCTGTGGCGCATGGACGATGTGCGCGCCGATCTTGCACAGGAAGGCATGCGCCTCATCAACTTCGCCGCGTTCGCGCGCGCGAAAGCAGACGTGATGCAAACCAACGGTGCCCTGCACGAAGCGCTTGCCACGCTCGGCATCCGGTGGAGCCTCGATGCCGAATCCGGTTCGCCCGCCAACACAGTAAAAAATGGTGGGTGTATCCGCCACGATGGTCAGTCCCAGGAACGGAAGAAGTTGGCGATAGAACTCGCGCGACGCTGCGAAGTTTCCCGCCGTGATGAAGATGTGCGCAATGCCGTTGATTTCCATTGGGCAAGTCCTTCCGTCGCGTTCAGTGCACGATATCGCTGCGTTCTTGTCGAGACTTGCCTGGGCGGCACAGGATTGCGAGACTCGACGCATCGCCAAGTCGGTGTGTCTTGCTGCGCACGAAAAACCTTCCCGACAAGCGCGCCCAGGCCAAGCGCGCTGCGCTGAATACGCTGAAGCGCGCGCGACGTGCCGCCGAAAATAGCGGCGTGAAGCTTTCCGAGTGGGAGGGTGAATTTTTGGGTTCGGTTGCAGGTCGCGTCGAAAAATATGGCAGGGCCTTTGGCGATCCCGAAAAGGGCGCGCCGGGTACTTCGCTTTCCGTCCGCCAAACCATGAAACTCAAGGAAATCGCCGGCAAAGTGAAAGGCGAAAAAGGGCGCTGGCCGCGCCGAACCAGTAAACCATAATCGCAATTTTATTGCGTGAACTGTCAACTTTGCACAGCAAAAGTGACGAATTTCTGTTGCAATGCAGCACGAGGAAAGGCCTACTCGCCGCCATCAAGCAGCCGCCCAAGACTGCCGCAGGGGATCTGATCATGGCGCACGCCGAGGCGAAGCCGTCGCTCGAAGTCTACAAAGACCTTTACGACATCGGCGAGATTCCGCCGCTAGGCCATGTCCCGGCCAAGATGCATGCCTGGGTGGTGCGCAAGGACCGCCACGGCCCACCCGAACAATCCATGCAGATCGAAGTCGTGCCGACTTGGCCGCTCGACAGCCACGATGTCCTCATCCTCGTGATGGCGGCCGGCGTCAATTACAACGGCGTCTGGGCGGCGCTCGGCACGCCGATTTCGCCGATGGACGCGCACAAGAATCCGTTTCACGTCGCCGGCTCCGACGCGTCGGGCATCGTGTGGGCGGTGGGTTCGAAGGTCACGCGCTGGAAGGTCGGCGACGAAGTCGTCGTGCACTGCAACCAGGACGATGGCGACGACGAAGAGTGCAATGGCGGCGATCCGATGTTTTCACCCAGCCAACGCATCTGGGGCTATGAAACGCCGGATGGTTCCTTCGCGCAGTTCGCGCGGGTGCAGGATCGCCAGCTCATGGAGCGGCCGAAGCATCTCACCTGGGAAGAGTCTGCGTGCTACACGCTCACGCTCGCCACTACGTACCGCATGTTCTTCGGCCACCGCCCGCACATTCTGCGACCAGGTCATAACGTTCTCGTCTGGGGCGCCTCTGGTGGGCTGGGCTCGTTCGCGGTCCAGCTCTGCGCGGTTTCCGGCGCCAACGCCATCGGTGTCATCAGCGACGAAAGTAAGCGCGAGTTCGTCATGTCGCTCGGCGCCAAAGGGGTTATCAATCGAATGAACTTCAACTGCTGGGGCGCAATGCCGAAGGTCGGCACGCCGGAATATGACAGCTGGACCAAGGAAGCGCGCAAATTCGGCAAGGCGATCTGGGACATCACCGGCAAGGGCAACGATGTCGACATGGTGTTCGAGCATCCCGGCGAATCGACATTCCCGGTGTCGTGCCTCGTCGTGAAACGCGGCGGCATGGTGGTGTTCTGCGCCGGCACCTCGGGCTACAACATCACCTTCGACGCGCGCTATGTGTGGATGCGGCAGAAGCGCATCCAGGGCTCGCACTTCGCCAATCTGCTGCAGGCCAGCCAGGCAAACCGCCTGGTCGTCGAGCGTCGCATCGATCCATGCATGTCGGAAGTGTTCTCCTGGGCCGACATTCCGCGCGCCCATACCAAGATGTGGAAGAACGAACATCTGCCGGGCAACATGGCGGTACTCGTCAATGCGCAACGTACCGGCCTTCGCACTTTCGAAGATGTCGTGGAGGCGGGCAAGCGCTAAGCCAGCGCGCGCCAAGCGAGCCAACCAAGCGCCACCGCGGTTGGATAGAAAGTCAAGCCGAAGCCTATGGCCCGGGCCCAGGGCGCCATGAGATAGCCCGACCAGAAAAGCGCCCGGCCAAGCGCAAAGATAAGCGCCAGCACGCCGATAAGGCCGAGGCGGTCATGCGGCAAGTACAGGGCGAGGCCCGTCCATGCCACGGCCGCAAGTATGGCCTGTTCCAGCGTGTTCTGATTGTAGCGCAGATTGATTTCCAGAGCGCGACTGGCCGGCGCACGCGTGCCGTCCATCGCATCATCGGAGAAAAATCGCCGGTTCGCCATCATGCCAATTCCGGCCAGCAGACACAGGGCGGGAACCAGGAGCCAGCGCGCGGCGAAGGCGAGTCTGGCCGCTTCGTCATCGCCCAACGGTGGCGGGAAGCGGCGACCAATATCGGGCAGTGTGGCCAGGACCAGCAGGGCCAAGACTGCGAGCGTCATCCCCGCCAGCACGAGAAGCTGTTTGCGGCGCATAGCGGACTCCCTCACCAGCGCGATTGGAACGCGTTGGACGCGATGCCGCAAGGGCCGGCGCGATGGTGCGTTGCGGAAGGGAGTCCGCTAAGGTCGGTCAGGGAACTTCCAAAGCGCCACGCGATGCTCGCTGTAACCATTCCGCATCTTCTGGATCGTTGTGACGAGGCCGTGTTCTCCGCTGAAGGCCTGCTGGCGGCCGCTAAATCATCGGTCACGGCGCTGGTGACGAAGGACGGCAAGATCTCCGCGCAGGCGCTTGACCGCGAGCAGCGTGCCACGCATGGGCTCGCCTGGCTGGCGACCTATGTCGAGGCGTTGCGTCAGATGGTGCGCTGGGGTCGCAACCTTGATGAGACCAAGCGCTTTGGCGAGATCGAGCAGCTCATCCTGCTTGCGGCCTTCGGCGAATATCTGGCGCAACTGCCTGGTGGCATCGCCATGAGCCAGAATGAGATCGCCCGTCCCTTCGACATGGGACTGAACGACAACGACATCGCCGGTTTCTGGACACCTGCCGTCGATGAGATTGCGCAGCTCGGCACACGGCGCGAAGTGCGCGCGGGAATTGCGGCCTATATGGCCAAGCACCCGGGCGCGATGTTCATCGGCGATCCGGGACTCGACGACACGATGAGCATGATCCGCGATCAGTTCTTTCGTTTCGCACAGGAGAAGGTGACGCCCGTCGCGCATCAGTGGCATCTGAAGGACGAGTTGATCCCGATCGAGATCATCAAGGAATTGAGTGCGCTGGGCGTCTTCGGTCTTACCATTCCAGAGAGTTACGGCGGCGCCGGCCTCTCCAAACTTGCCATGTGTGTCGTTTCCGAAGAACTATCGCGCGGTTATATCGGCGTTGGATCACTGGCGACGCGTTCGGAGATCGCCGCCGAACTCATCCTGTGCGGCGGCACCAAGGAGCAACGCGACCATTGGCTGCCATTGATCGCAAGTGGTGAGAAACTTCCCACCGCGGTGTTCACCGAACCGTCCGGCGGCTCGGATGTGGCCGCGCTCAAGACGCGCGCCGTGCGCGACGGCGACGTCTACAAGATCTACGGCAACAAGACCTGGATCACGCATGCGGCGCGTGCCGACATGATGACGCTTCTGGTGCGCACCAATACCGAACGGCCCGGCTATCGCGGCCTTTCCATGTTCCTCGCGGAAAAACCGCGCGGCACCGAGAAGGAGATTTTTCCCGCGCGTGGCATGAGCGGTGGCGAGATCGGGGTGCTCGGCTATCGCGGCATGAAGGAATATGAGATCGGCTTCGACGGCTTTGAAGTCCCGGCAGCCGATCTGCTCGGGCGCGAAGAGGGCCAAGGCTTCAAGCAGTTGATGCAGACCTTTGAAGCGGCGCGCATCCAGACCGCGGCGCGCGCCGTGGGAGTCGCGCTTTGTGCCATGGATCTTGGCGTGCGCTATGCGATGGAGCGCCAGCAATTCGGCCAGTCACTGATGGATTTTCCCCGCGTGCGCGACAAGCTCGCCATGATGGCAGTCGAGATCACGATCACGCGCCAACTGAGCTACTATGCGGCGCGCGAGAAGGACGAGGGCCGGCGCTGCGATCTGGAAGCCGGCATGGCCAAGCTTTTGGGCGCGCGCGTCGCCTGGGCCTGCGCCGACAATGCGCTACAGATCCATGGCGGCAACGGCTTTGCGCTGGAATATCCCATCAGCCGCGTGCTTTGCGATGCGCGCATCCTCAACATCTTCGAGGGCGCCGCCGAGATCCAGGCCAACGTGATCGCGCGGCGCTTGCTGGAAGACCGGGTTAATTGATGGTCGATTCCGCGCTAGACCGCCTTTACAAAATCATCGCATCGCGCAAGGGCGGTGATATCAAAAAATCCTACACCGCGCTGCTCTTGAAGGGCGGTCCGGCGGAGTGTGCCAAGAAATTCGGCGAAGAGGCGGTTGAAGTCGTCCTGGCCGCCGTGGCGAAAGACAAAAAATCTTTGACCGCAGAGTCCGCGGACGTGCTCTACCATCTCCTGGTCGTCTGGGCCGCCTGCGGCGTGCGACCGAGAGACGTCTATGCCGCCCTGGCCGCACGCGAAAAACGGTCGGGCCTTGCCGAGAAGGCCGCGCGCAAGACAAAGCTCTCCTGAGCGTTATACAGGCGCCTCTTCGGCCATCTGCTTGACGAGTTCGAGCACGCGTTTGCGCAGCTTCGGATCTTTGATTTTCATGAAGGCAAGGCTGAGCTGCAGCCCTTCGCCGCTGGAAACGAATTCCATTACCGGTGGCGAGGAAGCGCCCTCGGTGAAGCCGGCGTTGCCGGTCAGCTGGCTGTTCACGCCTTCATAAAAATATTCGATCGTGACGCCGAGGATCCTGGACACCTCGAACAATCGCCCGGCCCCGATCCGGTTCACGCCTTTTTCGTACTTCTGAACCTGCTGAAACGTCAGGCCGAGCAATTCGCCGAGGCGTTCCTGGCTCATGCCCACCAGCATGCGACGCAGTCGAACGCGATTGCCCACTTGAGCATCGATAGGATTGGCTTGTTTTTTTGGCACGGTATACACAACGCTCCGTTTGTTCGCGACCATACGCAGTCCGGTCAGGCGAAGATAAGTTCAAAGTCGCAGGCTACGCAGAGAGAACGTTACTTACGCGCCAGCCACCACGATAGACTCGTGCTCAAAAGCAGCAGCACAAGAAACCCAGCATCGCCATAACGCCCATAAGCGGGCATGGCCAACGCCCGTGGAAGCGGGGAATCTATCGCACCTGTTTGATCGAGTCCAAGTGTGGCGATAGTACGACCAAGCGGATCGATGACCGCCGAAATTCCGGTGTTGGCCGAACGCACGACCGGCAAGCCCTCTTCGATGGCACGCACCCGCGCGGCAAGCAGATGCTGGCGCGGCCCCGCCCAGGGACCGAACCAGGAATCATCGGTGACGTTGACCAGCCAGCCGGGCCTTAGCCCGCCAATGACCGCGCCCGGAAACAGAATTTCATAGCAAATCAAGGGCCCGACGCTTGGCCCCCCGGGCATTTGGTATGTGTGCGGACCATCGCCGGCGGCAAAGCTGCCGGGAAATCCCACGAGTTTGGTTACGCCCAGCACCTGCAGAAGGCCCTGCATCGGCAGGTACTCACCAAACGGCACCAGATGGAACTTGTCGTAGGTCGACAGCAATTTACCGTCATGCCCGAAGATATAGAGGCTGTTGTAAAATACCCGCTGATCACCGTCGGCCGACGCCAGGCGCTGATTGCCGGTCAGGAGGACACGGTTCGGACCGGTCAACGCGGCGATCTGTTCCAGGGCACCCGGCGAGCGCTGCAAGAGAACTGGCGGTGCGGCTTCCGGCCAAATGATCACCGTCGGCGATATTGCGGCCGGCCTGAGCGAAAGCTCGACCAAGCGCTGCCAATTTCGCTCGACGAGTGCCGGGCGATATTTTTCATCCTGCGGAATGTTCGGCTGCACGACGCGAAGATGGACATCCGCCACATAGCTTGTTGGATTGGCTTGCAAGCGCAGCACGCCGCCCAGCCAGACTAGGGCAAAAATCGCCGACAACAATGTCGGCAGCGCCAGGCGCCGGGGTGCTGCGAGAATTTCCGCGAGTGATGCGCCCAGAAGAACCGTCAAAAGGGTCAAGCCATAGGCGCCGATCACCGCCGTGCTTTGTAGAACGCCAAGCGAGGCCTCCCAACCATAGGCTGGCAGATTCCAGGGCAGGCCGGTTAAGACATGGCCGCGCAGCCACTCTGCCGCCGCGTAGCACAGTGCGAACGCGAATATGCGCGACGCACCGGGCTTCCAGAACAGCATCGCTGCCGCGCAGCCAAGTGCCGAAAACACTGCAAGGCCGCCAGGAAACAGCAATGCCAC
>Ga0157379_10001122_pt1 | contig 21903 bp, 19 predicted proteins | sample S25metaG_FD_121802 | JGI IMG/M metagenome (GOLD analysis project Ga0157379, IMG submission 121802) | Switchgrass rhizosphere microbial communities from Kellogg Biological Station, Michigan, USA - S2-5 metaG | ecosystem: Host-associated > Plants > Roots > Rhizosphere > Soil | place: USA... | reverse complement strand
TTCCGGTAGTCGCGTGTCACGGCGGGCTGGCGTTCATCGGGCGGATTGATCCATCCATAGCGCAAGGCAACGGAAGCGGCGTAGGTCAGCGACGCTTCTCCAAATATCGTCCAGTCGAGCCACGCGCCATGATCCTTGGCATCAGGCGCAATCGCGTGCGAGTCGCCATATCTGTCCATGAGATACAGGCAAATTGCGACTGATTCCGTCATTCGCACCTCTTCTTGGACGAAGAGCGGCACCGTTCCAGATGGGTTTTCCTCAAGGAACCACGGCGCCCGGCGGCGCGGTGGAAAGGGCAGGACGACGAGCTTGTAAGCAAGGCCAAGCTCCTCCATCAGCCACAGCACACGAAAAGACCTGCCGCGCGGGCAATGGTAGAGAGTGATCATGGTCTGGCCGCCCGTCGCAAGATAAGCATCAATGGAAGCTCCTGCCGCCGTCCGCTGCCCAGGTAGCTCCCGTCACGATTGATGCGGCATCGCTTAGCAGGAACAAGATACATTCGGCCACTTCCATCGGGTCGGCCGCCCGCTTCATAGCATAGCGACTGGCGGCGCCGTCCAGTCCCGCCTCTCCGACCGACCCGCGTCCCATCGGCGTATCCACAAGGCCGGGGCAGACTACATTGACACGGATGTCGGGAGCCAGTTCGACAGCCATAGCCTTACTGAGGCCGATCAGCCCCGCCTTGGACGCGGTATAGCCCAGCCCCCCCGCGACCGCCGGCACCAGCGCCTGTGCGGACGCAACATTGACGATAGACGCCTTCCCGGCTGCCCTTCGCAGCAGCGGCAGTGCGCCCTGACAGAGCCGGAATGGGCCGGTCAGGTTGACATCGATGATGCGCTGCCACTCTTCTAGCGATAGTCTCGGAAAAGGCGATATGCCGGTCACCGCAGCACAGTTCACAATGCCGCGCAGCGCCTCGGTAGAGCGGGACAGCTCGTCCAGTGCAGCATCCATCGATGCCCTTTTGCCGACGTCGCACACCAATCCCCGCACGCCCGGGAGCACCTCCATCTCGCGCAGAACGTCCTCGTTTCGATCAAGTGCGATGACGCTCGCCCCCCGCTCCGATAACATGGTGGCGACCGCCCGGCCGATGCCAGAGGCTGCGCCCGTCACCAATATAGTTCGGCCAGTGAAATCCCACGGTCGCGCTGCGGCGTCACGGCTTTCCTCGGCCGTCATGCGCTATCCTTCTGCTGAACCGAATCGAACAATCGTCGCAGGGCAGCCAGATCCACCTTCATCATACCGTTGCGCGGCAATGCTTCGACGACAAGGACTTCGACAGGCACGCATGGCGACGACAGATGCTGCCGCGTGAAGGCACGCAGTTCCTCGCCCGTGACAGGATCACCCGCACGCGTCAGTTCCACCGCCGCCACGGGCACCTCTCCCAATCGGGGCTCGGGCATGCCGATTACGCCCGCGTCCTTTACGGACGAATGCCGACGGAGGGCGTCAGCCACGACTTCGGGCAGCACCTTGAACCCGCCGCGATTGATTGCCCCATCTATCCGGCCCAATATGTAGAGGATGCCATCATCATCTATCTTGGAGAGGTCGTTGGTTCGCAGCCAGTCCTCCGACACGCCGGGCACTTTCGCTTCCAATCGGCCCTCCTGTCCTGTCGCAAGTTCCTTCCCGCTTTCGATGTCGGTGATGCGCACGCTGATGCCGGGGAGCGGCCTACCGACGCTGCCTGGCTTGTCGCCTCCAAGCTCCTTCTTGAGCTGCGGCGTCCAGGTAGCCAGCACCCCGGCGAATTCAGTCGCCCCGTAGCCCCAGCAAAGGTCGACATTATAATACTCGGCGAATTGCTGCCGTGCCTCGGCCTCCAGCGGGCCGGCACCACCATAGACGATTTCCAGTGAGGAGAGTGCCTCGCGCGGCACGCCCTTCTGAAGCACCGAGCGAATGATGACAGGGGTTGATCCGATCGATTTCGGGCGGTGCCGCTGTATCGCCTCGACCCACCGATCCACATCGAACCGTTCGAGCAGACAAAATCCCGCACCGATTACCGGATAGGCCATCAGCGGTAGGATGCCCCCGATCGAGGTCAGGGGTGCGAACAGGATATCAACCTGCTTTTCCCCCTCTATCTTCCCGCCCAGGGTTAGCATGGCAACGCCCCGGATCAGAGCTGCCAGTCCCAAGGCGATATGTTTTGGCGGGCCGGTGGTGCCGCTGGTGAGGACTTCGACGACCGTCTGATCGTGCCTGCGCGGCTGGAGCATCAACGCGCCGACCGGCGCCGCCAGACGCGGGCCGCCCAGCAAGGGCGGCAGGACGATGCCCAGCCGGCCTTCCTCCAGACATAATCGAAGGTCTTCGCCCCAGTCGGATTCTTCGGCGATGACGACGGCCAGCTCCAAGGTCCGGACATGACCGGCAATGAGGGAGCTTGCCTGCTGCGACTGGATCATAGTGACGGGTCGCCCTGCCGCGATCAACCCGATCAGGGCGGCGGCCGGCTCGACATGATTGCGCACCACTACCCCGATTGCCGTGTCGCGTGGAACCCCGGCGCCCTCGAGCAGGCCCTCTATGCCCCGGGCAACGGCCGCGACATCCGAGGCGCGCCACCAGCGCCCGCCGCTCTCGACGAAATCGCGGTCGGGAGGGGACGTGACGAAATCGTGCAGGCGATCGACAAGCTCGGAAGGTTGGATCACCTTGTCGGTCCATTCACTTGACGGCTGCCTTGCGCCGATGCGGCCATGGACCATGCGGACCCCGCGCCACCTATGTCGATGTCCAGGCCTTGCGAAACGGGGCCGACCCATTCCCCTTGGCGGTGTCCCACATCATCAGCTTGTGCGCCGGACATCTTCTCTCCTGTCTGGTTTTCCGCCCTTTGTGTGGCGAGGGCTGGAACAGGCTGGCCAGCCTATCTGTCGGTCGACCGTTAGGCAACGATTCCTTCGCGCTATTCCTACATCCCGTCAGCGGCGACTGGGGCAGCATCTCAGAAATGAAACGCTTCAGGTTCGTCGATTGAGCCTGATTTGCGCAGCCACGCCAGGAAAGTGGCTGGAACGAAACAAGGGCCTCTCCCCATCGGGAAAGGCCCTTGTTTTAGTAATCGCTGACGCAGCCTTCCCGATCAGGCGTCGGGAAAGAGCAGCTTGCTGTTATCGACGAAAAAGCGCTGGTCGTATCCGGCGGGCAGCTTGTCGAGGTGCTTGCGGAACTTGCCGATGGGATCGCGGCTGCCTTCCAGGTGCGGATAGTCGGTGCTGAACACCCACACATCCTCCAGGCCGAACCGGTCGATGATGCGCGGCAGATCCTCGTGCCAGAAGGGTGTCACGCGCACGTTACGCTTCAGGAACTCGCTCGGCTTCATCTCGTAGGTGACGCCGATCTTCGCCATGAAGTCGGTCCAGCTGTCCATACGCTCGGCCGCTGCGCCGACCCATTCGGCGCTAAGTTCGATGATGCCAAAGCGCAGGCGCGGGAAGCGCTCGAACACCTTCCCCATGACCATCGTCTGCAGGAACACCTCGGGACCCACATGCGCCACCAGCATGAAATAAGGGCTGATGGCTTCCTCGCCACCGCCGCGTTCAGCCGGCGTGCGGCGCAGAGTTTCCGAATCGCCCCAGCCAAATTCCGGGAACATGCTGTCACCCGCATTGCGGCAGGACAGAAGCCCCGAAGCGCCCAGGTGCAGCGTGGCAGGCACATTGGCTTCCTCCAGCCGCGCCCAGAACGGATCCCATATCGAATGCGCCGGCGACACGCCCGCCGGCGGCGCATTGCAAGGCAGCGTCACGGCCAGCGCACCGGCCTTGATCACCCGGTCCAGTTCCGCGATCGCCCAGTCGACATTGGCCATGTTGATCTGCGCGACGGCCCGCGCACGATTGCCCGCATTGCGCGTCCAGTCGATGGCGAAGTCGTTGTAGACACGGCAGGCACGGCGCGCGGCATCGGAGTCGATCCGCATTTCGGCAGAGCCCGTGTTCGGAAACGCCAGCTGCGCCTTCACGCCCATCATGTCGAGCGCTTCCTTGCGCTCGATCGCATCATAGGCGCCCAGCGCGCTCAGCCCCTTGGTCGACCAAAGCTCTTCGCGATTTTTGGCGCGGCTTTCCGCGAACTCCTCCGACTCAACTTGGCGCTTATAGAAGTCCTGCGCCAAGGCGCCGCCCATCTCGCGCGCGAACTCCGCCAAAGCGTCGGGCTCCATATAAACATGCCCATCCGCATCCAGCAGATCGCCACGAAACTTGTCAGCCACGTCGGTGCTCATAACCTATCTCCAAAAGAGCAGCAGCGCTCGCCATGCCGGAACTTGACACATCCGTCAAGTAAGATCTGACGATCCGTCCGCTTTACTGCCGCGTTCGCAATACGGAGAGGCGTCTTCCTGCCTCCTGTCGAATTGGGCGCACTGTCATAATCCTGTCGGCGGCGACGAACCTCGCTCTTCAAAAGCCCGTCAACGCTACCTTGAATATTTATAACACTGTAATTGGTCGTATCGAAGCCCCATCGCGGCTCCCTCTCCAGTGTTTCGGATAACCTGCGAAAGCTTTCGTTCGCCGGAGACAGACGTGTTGCTCGATTCGGGTCCCCTCATCATCCTTCCAGAGGGAATCGGCCGACGGCGGTTCGTGCATCCATCATGGAGCAAGCCGAGCATCCCATGGGCGAAAACTTTTGGCGCTTCGAAAGACGTCAATAATGTGCGATATAAAGCAACGTGGTCAGGTTGCCAACCCGACAGAAACGACATAAAGATGACGAAGCTTCAATTTCGGAAGAACGGTTTCCGGGCAGAGGAGAGAGATGATTATGGATATGAACGACATGGTGATCTGCAGCGTCGACGATCACGCGATCGAGCCGCCGGAAGCCTATTTTCCGCACTATACCGCAGATAAAAAGGACGAAGCCCCCCGCGTCATCGACAAGGATGGCAAGGATGTTTGGATCTGGAACGACACCATCTATCCCACTATCGGCCTGAACGCCGTGGTCGGCCGGCCGCGTTCCGAATATGGCATGGAGCCGGACCGCTTCAACCAGATGCGTAAGGGCTGCTATGATCCCAAGGCGCGCATCGACGACATGAACGTCAATGGCCTGCTTGGCTCGCTGAACTTCAATACGATGTCGGGCTTCGCCGGAGGGGCATGGATCCAGGCGGCGTCGGCCGGTCACAAGGAAAAGGCTCTTCGCGCTGTGCGCGCCACCAATGACTGGCATGTGCTGGACTGGTGCGGTGCCGGACCAGGCCGCTTCATCCCGATGATCCAGTTGCCGCTGTGGGACATGGATGAGACGCTCGCTGAAATGAAGCGCTGGTACGCCCATGGCGTTCACGCGGTCGCCTTCCCCGACAATCCAGCCGCGAGCAACCTCCCCAGCGTTCATAATGAGTATTGGGAACCGCTCTGGAAGGCGGCTTGTGATTACAAGATGGTGCTGAACTGCCACATCGGCACCGGCTCACAGGCGGCTCATGCGTCCGACGAATCGCCCATCGACGCCTGGATCACGTCGATGCCGATCTCCATCGCCAACTCGGCGGCGGATTGGCTCTTCGCCAAGTTCTGGAAGCAGTATCCCGATCTGCGCATGGCGCTTTCGGAAGGCGGCATCGGCTGGGTTCCCTATCTGCTCGAACGCGCTGACTACACCTATGAGCATCATCATGAGTGGACGCACAGCGACTTTGGCAAAGAGCGCCCGTCGGATGTCTTCAAGCGGCACATCATCACCTGTTTCATCGACGATCAGTTCGGCCTCAAAAACGTCGACTACATGAACAGCGACATGATCTGCTATGAAGCCGATTATCCGCATTCCGATACGCAATGGCCGAACTGCCCTGAATATGTCTGGGCTGGCGCCCAGCATCTGTCGGATGACGTGATCGACGCGATCACCCACAAGAATGTGATGCGCGAATATAATTTCGATCCCTTCAGCATCCTGGGCGGTCGTGAGAACTGCACCGTCAGTCATCTGCGCGAGCTCGGCAAGGACGTGGACGTTTCGCCGCGCGCCAATCTGGGCGGCCTGAAGACCGACAGCATGAATCTGGTCGGGGAGGCCCGTCGTCCGGTCACGTCCCGCGAGATCAAGAAGATGTTCGCTTCGGCCTGATCCAGGCTTCCTTCGCCTTGGAGGTGAGCGACGTAGAAAAGAGGAGGGGGCGATTTTCGTCCCCTCTTTTTTACGCCCATTAAGGGCATATCCGGCAGCGACGCCGTCGCATGGAAGCAGACATCCGAGGCAGGCACCTTTTTCTTGCAGTTGATGGCACACCGCTGCACCATCGGATCGCCCATGACGTAGCCACCCCGGTTGGGCTGGCGTAGCGCCAGTGAAATCGAAGGAAGTCCCGATGACCTACGGCCTTGCCCGCACCCTGCCGGGGGATCAGATCCGCATCACAACCAATCCTGATACCGAGCCATTTTGGCTGGCTGCCAAGGAACACAGGCTGACTGCCTGCCAATGCGCCAGTTGCGGTCATTTCCGGATGCCGCCTACCCCTTTCTGCCCGCAATGCCAGAACAGCGAGAAGAACTGGCCAGATCTGCCCGGCACCGGAACGATTTTCAGCTTCGCCATCTGTTCGACCAATCCGGCAACGGGCGAACCTTATGTCTATGTCCCCGTCGTTGTTTCGCTCGACGGAACAGACGATGCGCGGCTGGTGAGCAATCTGGCCGACATTGAGGCGGAGGACGTTAAAATCGGCATGAAGGTCATTGTGGACTGGAATCCCATCCAGGATGGCTGGACCCTACCTGTTTTCAGGCCCGTCCCGGCGGAGTAGATCCTGCTCAATTGGCAACTGCCGCATCCGCAGCTATCGGGCAGTCCGAGGTTCCGGTAAGTCCGGAGCTATGGCGACGAATCGGATGGAGACATTATGCTGAACGATTTTGATGGGCTGCTGCGTTGGCCTGCTTTGCAGGAATGGATTGATGCGCAAGCCGACATTCCCGGCGAGGGCGACGTCCGTTCCGTGCGCCAACTCATCGGGGGTTCGCAAAATAATCTGTTCGTGATTGAGCGGGATGGCGGCAGCTTTGTTCTGCGCCGCCCTCCGCGCAACCTGCGCAAGAACAGCAATGCGACCATGCTTCGCGAGGCTCGACTGCTGGGCGCTCTAAAGGACAGCGAAGTGCCCCATGCCCGCCTCTATGCGTCCTGCGCGGATGAAGCCGTCATCGGCACTGCCTTTTATGCCATGGCTCCCCTTGAAGGCTTTTCTCCGCTTGGCCCCCTCCCTGGCCAATATGGCACTGATCCATCATGGCGCGCGGCGATGGGGCGTGAATTTGTGAAGGCGGGCGCTGCCCTGGGCGCCATCGACTATATTGCCCAGGGACTGGAGGACTATGGCAAGCCCGCCGACTGGCATGGGCGGCAAGTCGATCGCTGGCGCGGGCAGTTGGACAGCTATGTCGGAATGCCTGGTTATAACGGGCACAGCCTGCCGCACATTGATGAGATTTCGCGCTGGCTGTCCGACAATGTGCCGACCGATGGCAGGATTGGCGTCATCCATGGCGACTTTCAATATCCCAATGTCATGTATCAGTTCGATCGGCCCGCCATTGCCGGCTTGATCGACTGGGAATTATCGACATTGGGCGATCCGTTGCTCGACCTTGGCTGGATGCTGTCCAGCTGGTACGAGGCAGGCGATCCTGAAGGTAAGGAGCCCGTCTGCACGCCCTGGAGCGGCTTCGCTAGCCGGCGCGACCTCGTCAGCCTCTATGGGGAATTGTCGGGCCGCGACATGTCGCAGATGCCCTGGTACATGGTGCTTGCCTGCTTCAAGCTGGCGTCGATCCAGGAAGGCACCTTCGCGCGCTCGCGCGCCGGACTGGTCCCCATCGAGCTAGGCAACAGCCTTCACGGCTACGCGCTCTGGCTGCTGGAAAAAGCCCGCCAGGTCATGGCCACAGGCAAGGTCTAAGTCTTCGAAAGGTCGGGTGGCGGCACTGCGGGCCACCCGACCTTATATCAGCTGCGGCTTTTAGGAAGCCCCAGACCCTGCTCGGCGACCAGACTGCGATGCACCTCGCTGGTCCCGCCATAGATGGTAGAGCCATAGGCGCGCCGGTGGCCGAGTTCCACCACACCCAGCGGCTCCTTGCTGATCACGCCGCTGTCCGGAGCGCCCATCTGCAACAGCTCCCATGCATTCTGGAGATGCGCCTCGGTCACGAACATCTTTGACATCGGACCCCAAGCGCGGTGGTGCTGACCCGTATCCGCCGCCCAGAGGCTCCGCGCCACCAGCGAATGCGCGGCTTCGAACCGGGCGGTGACGCCCGCGAAGCGCGTGCGAATACCCGCATCGTCGAACGGAGCCTTGCCGTTCACGCGCGTCCGGCCCCAGGTCCGGGCCGCCTTCATCATCTCATTCTGGCCGTGGAACATCGCGCCCGCGGCGCTGTGTTCGAGCACCAGCACGGCACCCATCACTGACGCGCCCTCACCCACGCCGCCGAGCCGGTAGTGGTCCGGAAGGCGGATATCCGTGTAGAAGCTGATGTTCGTCCGTTCGTCCTGATAGGTATGGACCGCCTGGAAGCTGAAGCCCGGCAAGTCGGTCGGCACCAGAAACAGCGTCAGCCCTTCATGCTTTTTTCCGCTGCTGTCGGTACGCGCGAGCACCATGACGTAATCGGCATAATGCGCGCCGGTGGTGAACATCTTCTGCCCGTTGATCAGCCAGTCGTCACCGTCGCGGGTTGCACGGGTCGCCGCGGAAAAGACGTCTGACCCTGAGCCGGGTTCGGAAAAGCCAAGGCTGCAAATCGCTTCACCCCTGTGGATGCGAGCAAGGGCCTCGGCCTTGACCTCGGGCGAACCAAAACGCTCGACCGTCTGCCCCACAATGTCTGTCGTGGAGATGAGGTGGGTCGTATAGCCCCGCTCTTCCATGACAGCGGCGAGCGCGAAGCCGTCGCTTGCCGGGGTGGCGGAAGGCTCGGCGGTCCTCCACGCCCTGAACATGAATTTTTTCTCGGCCAGCTTCCGGTGAAATTCCTTGTCATGGCTGGATGTCGAATGATGCGCCTTCTCCGCCATCTGCGGCGTGAAGTTCGCGTCGAAGAAGCGATTGAGTTCCTCGGCCAGTTGCCGGGGACGCTCGGATATTTCGAAACACATGGTTGGCTCGCCCGCCTCTGGCAAAGCGACGCGGGCATCGCCATAGAGCCGATCACCCGCCGCGATCAGCGCCTTTTGAGGATCGCCGCCGCTCAGTATCACCCCAACCACCCTGCGGTGGAAGAGCTGCACATCGTATTCGAGGCTCAAGCCATAGCCGCCCAGCGCACGAAGCGCGCGGCGCACGGCCTTGTTGCCGGTCTGCGTCATCCACCAATAGGCCAACGCTGCAAGGCCCGCCGCATCTTCCCTGCCCTCGGCGATTGCGGTGATCGCCTTCCAGACTGTGATCCGGCCCCCATCCAAGTCGGCAAGGCTGTCCGCAAGCGGATGAGCGAGACCCTGAAAGCTGCCGATCGGACGACCGAACTGATGCCGTTCATTCGCATAATCGGACGCAAGCCGCAGCGCCCGATCCGCGGCCCCCACGATCACTGCGGCGGAAAGCAGCCGCCATTCCTCGACGGCGGCTTGATATAGCGCGACCGCATCGGCCCCGCGCGCCAGAACGGCGCCCTCGCCAAGCTCCCAGCGCGCCAGCGGCAGGTTGCCAGTATTGGGCACATGCTCGCTCCCCTTGCTGGTCACCAACAGCAACTCGTCGCCGCGCAGAGCGATGACAGCTTCCGCAACGGCGCCGCCCGGAACAAGCTGGCTGGCAGATTCCTCCACCGGCGAGAGCGCAATCGCGACAATCGCCTGACCTTCGAGCGCGCGGCCCAGCAGCTCGTCGCCCTTCCCGACCGCCTGCGCGAGCAGCCGGGTGCCGACAATGGATTCCACCAGCGGCACCGGGGCGGCGTAGCGCCCCCCTTCCTCTGCGATAAGCGCGGCAGAGAGGAGCGAAACGTCCGCGCCTCCCCTGTCGGCGGCGACGCGCATCGACGGGACACCCATCGCAGCAAGTTCTGCCCATAGGTCGGGATCATGCCCGACCGGCTCGCTTTCACGTATGCGAGCCGGTGTCGACCTTACCTGGAACAGCTTTTCGAACGTCGTCTTGAGCAATTTCTGCTCTTCGGTGAGATCAACAAACATGGGCATCCATCATGGTCAGGCTGTTGCGAATGAGCGTGCGCGGTCAAATGCGCTCTGAGGAACGGGCACGTTGTAGAGCTTGGCGGCATTGCCGAACAGGATTTTGTCCTGCACCCGCTCCGGCTGCGCTTCGAGACCGTTCGTCAGCGCCTTGCTCACCGCCTCCCGACCGCCCAGACAGGTGGTGTGCGGGAAATCGGTTTCGAACATGATATTGTCTTCGCCCAGCCGGTCGATGTGCAGCTGATCGAGCCGTTCGAACCAGTAATTGACGAAAATATGCTTCTTGAATGTCTCGCTCGGCAGTTCGGTGAACTCCGGCCGATGCTTCCACAGCTGCGCGACATTATAGTGGTAGTCGAGGGACTCGAGAACGAAGTTGAGGTGGCCGATCCCCGTTTCCACCACGGCGAAGCGAAGCTTGGGGAAGCGCTGCGGCACGCCCGACATCAGCAGGTCAGCCATCTGGCCACCGACCAGCAGGAAGGTCATCGTGGATGAGCGGATATAATTGGCATGAACGCCATCTGCCTTGAAGCGACCCGCGCTCAGGAAGTCGTCGGCGAAGTCTCCGCCGCCTGCGTGGAAGCTGACGGGCAGGTTGGCATCGCTGATCGCGGACCACAGCGGGTCCCATGCCTTGTCGCTGAGATAGGGCCAGCCATGCTCATGCGGGGCGCCGCTGAGCAGCACGCCCTTGTGACCGATCTTGGCGGCGCGCTCCACTTCCTTGACCGACGCTTCGATGTCCCACAGCGGCAACACCGCCATCGGCACAAAGCGGTCCGGCGAGGGCTGGATGAAATCGATCATGAAGTCGTTATAGGCACGGATCGAACCGAATTTGATCTCGTCATCCATATGCTTGTACATAGACATGACGACCGCGCCGAGGTTGGGATAGAGCACCTGCGCCCAAACGCCTGTTTCGTCCATATATTTCAGGCGTTCATTGGCGTCCCACGCCCCGGGGTGGGACTCATTGCACTGCGCCGGGATGGACAGCGAGCCGCCGGGAAAGCCGTAATTGGCGCTGCCCCAGGCGGAGAAGACGGCCTTGTCACCGACAAACCAATATTCGAGATTATATTTGGGGTGCATTTTGACGTGCAGCACCTGATCCCCGAACTTCCGGGGCATGCGCGAGGTCCACAGGTCTGGTGGTTCCGTCACGTGGGTGTCGGTGTCAATGATCGGTTTCTGAAAAACTGAAGACATGATGCAACTCCTATTTTATGTAGCCAGCAACCCGGATCTCCGTGGGAGCTTACGACTGGACCTTCTCCAGCCGCCGGGTAGCAGCGCGATGAATGACAGCGGGTCCTTTGCCCATAAAAGTGGGCCGACGCTTCACAACAGGTAGCGCCGCCAGCGCCGCGACCACGTGGGACGACACAGGAAGCCGCTCGCGCGGTGCGACCTGAAAATGAGCTTCCCCTTCGCCCACCCAAGCCTTTTCGTAGTTCCACTCCATCTTCAGCAGAGTGCCGTAATCCACATCCACCGTACCGTCTGGGCCCGCGATATATTTCCAGGCCAGGGAATAAGGTGTTTGGTTGCTCTTGATCTTTGCGACGGTTTCGGAAGAAAGCTCCTTCAATCCTTTCACTTCGCCGCGCAGGAAGCAGGTGCCATATTCGAACGCTTCGAAGCTGATGCTTTCGCCGCTTTCGTCAAGCGCGGGAATGTCGGCGAACAACTTGGGATGGCCCATGAACTCCCGACCCGAAGTGAGGGCAGCCACCTGGTTGACCCAAACCGCACAAATATAGGGGGCGGCAATATCTTCCTCTCCGTGGCGATAACGGGCATCGAGAGCTACGATAACTTCCTCATAGCCGCGTCCACATAGATAATCGACCGAGTCGTAAGTGAGCCGGTTGATGTAGACGGTGGGGATATCCCCGACCGTCAGATGAGGCGGCAGTATTGCCGCCACAGCGTCGTGGCTGGATTCAAATGATGTGCTTATCAACGTCGCGTTGGGAACATGGGTTACAGGAGTGAAGATTGACGGGCCGAACGCAGCCGGCATGTCGTATTTCACCCCCGGTTTCAATTGCAGCATTAGACCTATCCTCTCCAACTTGTTCGAATTCCGATTGTTAAGGCTTTGCGCTTTTTTGTTTCATCGGTGACCCCATCCGGGCTGCCAGCGTACTTTCCGACGGTGCGACCCGGATGCAGCGACGAGCGATGTTCCCATGACGGCTATTCAAAGTCCAGTTGGACATGGGATCATTCTTCCCGCGCCGCCCACACGCCTCAGCGCCCCTGCCATCGCGGGGCACGCTTTTCCGCAAAGGCGCGTGGGCCTTCCTGCGCGTCCTCGCTCGCGTAGGTGTCGCGATAGATGTGCCAGGCCATTTCAAGCCCGGTGTCGCAGCCCACACTCATGGTCGTCAGCAGCGCGCGCTTGCCTGCCATAACCGACAGTGGTGCGTTGTCCCGGATGGTTTCTGCAAGCTGGCGCGCGCGGGCGCGGACAGCATCGGGATCAGCCTCCAGATAGTTCACGAAGGCAAGGTCGTGGAACTTCTCGATCGGGTAAAGCTGCGCCGTCAGCACCATTTCCATCAGCAGCGGCTGGGGCAGCATCCACATGAGCGGCATGCCCCAAGGAGAACCGCGGCCGATCTTGGATTCGGTGATACCGACCTTGCTGCCCGCCAAGCCAACGCGAATGTCGCAGTTAAGGCTCATCAGCATCCCGCCTGCCATCAGATGGCCGGTCATCGCAGCGATGATGGGCACCTTCACGCGGCGCATCCGGTAATGGAACGGGTCCTTGAAAAAGGTGAGGATGTCCTGGCCCGTCTCTTCCTTCATCCGGGCCGCTTCCTTCAGGTCCTGCCCGGCGCAGAAGGTGCCGCAATCAGCGGAGGTGAGAATGACGACCCGGACTTCGGGTGTAGCATCGATTTCTTCCCATAATTTATAGAGGCCGTTGCCGACCTCGATGGAAAGCGAGTTGCGCTGTTCCGGCCGGTTGATCGTGATCGTTGCGATACCGTCCTTCACGTCGCACAGCAAAACGCCCTCGCTGCACTGCAATGCTTCTACCGTCATTTTCAGTACTCTCCGTTCATTAGTGGCGCTTCGGCAAGCCGGCATGCATGACCTTGCCCGACAACGGGCGCCCGATGATCCGCTCCGCCAGTTGGGCGGCCTCGATCAACAACGGCAGGTCGATGCCTGTCTCGATTCCCATTTCATGACACATCAGCACCATGTCCTCGGTGCAGATGTTGCCTGCGCCATGCTGGTTCCCGTGATTGGCGAAAGGACAGCCGCCCAAGCCCGCGACCGAGCTGTCAAACATGTCCACGCCCATTTCGAGGGCGGCATAGAAATTGGCTGCCCCCAGCCCGCGCGTATCGTGCAGATGCAAACCGATCGGGGCATCCGGTTCCAGTTCGCGGATCGCGCCTACGCGCCGCTTGATCTCCTCCGGGTTAGCCCATCCGACTGTGTCGGCCAGGATGATGCGGGGCAGTGGCAGCTTGCGGTCGCGCGCAATGTCCATCGCGTAGGCGGCGGATTCCACCACCGTCTCCAACGGCACGTCGCCTTCATAATTGCAGCCGAACGCGGTCAATATGTAAGCTGACTCATATGGCACGCCGTCAGCGAGATAGAGATCGACCCAGTCCGCCTGGCGCTTGCGCATTTCGGCGACGGAACAGTTGTTGTTCCGCTGGCTGAAGGTTTCGGTGTTGTAGAGCAGGATCTTGCCATCGATGAAGATGTTGGGCGCTGCCAACGCGCGGCGATAGCCGCTTTCATTCAGCCAGAGCGCCGTGTAGCGGACGCCATCGACCGGCTTGATCGCCGCGAACAGCTGATCGATGCCGGCCATGCTGGGCACCGCCTTTGGGCTGACGAAGGAGCCGACCTGCACCTGCTCCAAGCCCGTCGCCGCCAATGCATCGACCAGCGCGGCGCGATCGGCTACCGAAAAGCTGCCTTTTTCAATCTGGAACCCTTCCCGAGGCCCTTCCTCATGGAAGATCACTGTCTTGGGCAAATCGCTCATGCGGCTTCTTCCTCGGCTTCAGGCTCTATTTCGGCAACCAGGACGTTGCGTTCGATCAGATCGCCCTGTCCGCACAACACAGAGGTCACGACACCTGTGCAGGGCGCAGCTATGGTGAGTTCCATTTTCATCGATTCCTGGATCATGATCGTGTCACCTCGGGCGACCCGATCGCCGGGCGCGACATTCACCTTGATGATGACGCCCATCATGTTGGACATCACGCGCCCGTCGACAGCGGCGCTGCCCCCCTCGCTCTCCAGCGCATGGACGACGTGGAATTTCAGCGATCCATCCGGCGTCGCCAGATGCACCGTTCCGTCGGCGATCGCGGCATGAGCCAGGAAGGTCTTGTTGCCTACGGTTACGAGATAGCGGTTGCCGCCGCGCAGGTCCAGCGCGACGTCGAACGTCGCTCCGTCGACTGCGATCGCATAGCGGTTGCGGCCCGCGCCAGCCCGCTGCAAAGCAAAGCTTCCCCCCCGACTCTCTAGCCGTAGCGCGCCCAGCCATTTGGTACCGTTCTCCGCGTCGCTCGGCAGGCGCCATGAGGTAAGGTCGGGCGATCGCCACGGCCCGCCGTCGGGTAACGCCAGAGCCTGATGCAGTTCGAGCGCGCCGACCACCGCCGCCAGAACGGGTTCCGGCTTCAATCCTAACTGCATCTGCGGCAGTTCGCGATCTATGTAGCGGTTGTCGACTTCATCCGCGATCACACGCGGATCACCGCAAAGCTGCGCCAGCAGGTCAAGGTTTGTTTCGACCCCCAGCACCGTGGTATCCATGATGGCGGAGCGCAACTGGGCGAGTGCGGATTGCCGATCGGGAGCGCAGACGACCAGCTTCGCTAACAAAGAGTCATAATGCGGCGTGATTTCCGATCCGGTTTCGATTCCGGTTTCCAGACGGATATCGGCAGCGGGCGGATCGAACGCCAGGATTGGGCCGGTGGAGGGCAGGAAATCCCGCGCCGGGTCTTCAGCATAGAGCCGCGCCTGCACGGAATGACCGCGCATCGCAATGTCGGCCTGATTGATGGGCAATGCCCCTTCGGCAGCAACGCGAAGCTGGAGCTCGACGATGTCGACCCCGGTGATCTCTTCGGTAACGGTATGTTCGACCTGAAGGCGGGGATTGCATTCAAGGAAATAATGGCGGTCGCCCGACACCAGGAATTCGAAGGTGCCGGCGCTGCGATACTGCACCTGGCTCGCCAGCCGCACCGCGTCTGCGGTAATGCGTTCGCGCATGGGAGCGCTCAGATGCTGAGCGGGTGCTTCCTCGATGATCTTCTGGAAGCGGCGCTGCAGCGAACATTCACGCTCATAGAGGTGAATGACATGGCCCTTGCCGTCACCCACAATCTGCACTTCGACGTGCCGCGCCGACGCGATGAAGCTTTCAATGATGAGGTCGGGCTTGCCGAATGCCGACTGCGCCTCGCGCATCGCGCTTTCGACCGCTTCGGGCAGGCCGTCATAGCTGTGGATGATGCGCGATCCGCGACCGCCGCCCCCGGCCACCGCCTTCAGCATGATAGGCAATTGCATCGCCTCGGCGCTGCTGACCAGCGTCCTGGTGTCGGCCGATGGTTTCTCAGTCCCCTCGATGATCGGAACGCCGGCAGCGACGGCGAAGACCTTGGACATCGACTTGTCGCCGAAATCCGCCAGCGATTTCGAACGCGGGCCAACGAAAATCAGTCTTGCTTCCTCCACCGCCGCCGCAAATTCGGGCGATTCCGCGAGAAAGCCGATGCCTGGATGGATCGCGTTAGCGCCCGCCCTGCGCGCAGCGTCCAGAATGGCCTCGATATTGAGGTAGCTTTTCGAAGGCGCCGCTTCGCCTATCTCGTAGGATTCGCCCAGAACCCTGACATGAAGCGAGTTACGGTCGGCGGTCGAATGCACGCCCGCGACGGGGATGCCCAAACGGCGGCAGGTGCGAGCAATGCGGATGGCGATTTCGCCGCGGTTGGCGATCAGTAGTTTGCGGATCATGGCGATTACATCCGAAGAACGCCGAGGCGCGTGTCGCGTGCGGGCATGCGGGCGCCCAGATCGAGAACAAGACCCATGACCTGCCGGGTCTCAACCGGATCGATGATGTCATCGAGCCAGAGGTGCGAGGAGAAGTTGTAGATGTCCTGAAACGCTTCGAACTCGTTGTAGATCGGGGCGCGGAACGCGGCTTCCTCTCCCGCCGACCACTCGACCCCGTCACGCTCCCGCTTGGCGCGCTGCACCATGGCAAGCGTCGTCGCGGCCTGCTCCGGCCCCATCAGCGCCGCACGACCGTTGGGCCAGCCGAATGCGAAGGTCGGCTCGAAGGGGCGGCTGCACATGCCCATGTAGCCCGCGCCGTAGGAATTGCCGATGATGATATTGTATTTGGGCACGTTCGCCGACGACATGGCCGTGATCATCTTCGCCCCGGCCTTTGAAATGCCCCCGGTTTCGGCCTCGCGGCCGACCATGTAGCCGGTAATGTCGGCCATGAAGAGAAGCGGAATGTTCCGCTTGCAGCACAAGTCGATGAAGTGGACCGCTTTGAGCGCCGCTTCCGTGAACAGAACGCCCTGATTGGCGAGGATGCCGACCTCAAAGCCATGGATGCGCGCGAAGCCGCAGAGCAAGGTATCGCCATAGAGCGGCTTGAACTCGTCGAATTCGCTGTCGTCGACCAGGCGCGCTAATATCTCGCGCGTATTCGTGGGTATGCGGCGATCCTTGCTGATGATGCCGTAGATTTCCTCGGGGTCGTAGCGCGGCGGGACCGATGCTGCGGGCGGGCGCACATATCCGGCCTGACGCGGCAGATTGCTTACCAATTCGCGCATGATCCGCAGGGCGTGCTGGTCATTATCCGCCAGATGATCGGTCACGCCGCTCGTGCGCGAGTGCATTTCGCCGCCGCCCAGCGCCTCGCGGTCGACCCGCTCTCCTGTCGCAGCGAACACAATCTCAGGCCCGCCCAGATGTATGTAGCCTTGGCCACGGACGATGATGGTCTGGTCCGACAGCGCCGGAATATAGGCGCCGCCAGCCGTGCACGCGCCGTGCACGCTGGCAATCTGGGGAATGCCGTCGGCGGATTGCCGCACGATCTGATGAAATACGGTGCCGAACTGTCCGGCGTCCGGGAAGATGCCTGCCTGCTCAGGCAGGAACGCGCCGCCCGAATCCACCAGCGTTAGATTAGGAAGCCCATGCTGCCAGGCGATCTGTTGGGCGCGCACATGCTTGCGGCAGGTCTGCGTGAAATATGTGCCGCCCTTCACCGTCGCCTCATTGGCGATCACCATGCAGGCGCGATTCCTGACCATTCCGATGCCGGTCACGATTCCGGCACCCAAGGGCCCTATCGAATCCTTTGCTCCACCCACCAGCGTGCACAGTTCAAGAAAGGGAGAGCCGGGGTCCAGCAATGCATCGACCCGCTCGCGCGCCAGCATCTTGCCCGCTCCGACGTGGCGCGTCCGAGCCGCCTCATCGCCCCCGGCGCGCGCCTGGGAGCGTTTGCTGCGAAGTTCCGCCACCAAGGTCCGATAATGCTCCCGGTTCTCCTTGAAGCTGTCCGCCCGATCAGAGATCGCGCTGGAAATCACTGGCATCTTGTACTCCGGATTGTGAACGCCTTCTCCAGCACTAAGACTATCGCCAAGCACTGTCCGCCTCTTCAGGCATCCGGTCGCCATCTTTGTTGACCGACTGATCGTTAGGTAGACTATGCCTCAACGGCATGCAAGTGCGTCGTGCCGACAGGCGCTCTGACGATGGTCCGCGCTCTTTCCAATCGGACGAATCTTCGTTAGGGCCGATGGTCGCCTCGACGGCTTTGGCGCGGCGTGACTAACGGGGCTGGGCAGATGCCATTAGATATGAACGTCAAAAATACAAGGCAGCGAATACTCGACACAGCGGCGGCATCGTTCCGTAACAAGGGCCTTGCGTTCACCAGCATGGCGGACCTCGCCAAGAGCATCGGCGTAAAGACCAGCAGTATTTACTATCACTTCGAATCAAAGGATGCGTTGATCGAGGAAACCTTCCGTATCGGTATTGAACTTGTTCATGCGCAGGTGCGTGAAGCGGTCGAAGCCTTGGGGGAGAACGCGACCCATCAGGAGCGGCTTGCTGCCGCGATAGAAGCGCACATCAACGCGCTGCTGGGTGAGAACGACTATTCCGCCGCCAACATCCTGAACTTTTCCCACGCCTCTCCTGAAGTGCGCGCGAAGAACAATGAAGTCCGGGCGAGCTATGGCCGATATTGGGCGTCCTTGCTGAAAGCTGCGCAGCGCGATGGCGAGATCGCACCGGATGTCGATCTGTCCATAAGCAGGCTGCTGATGATCGGCGCTATGAACTGGATTCCCGAATGGTATGAGGCGGGTGGAAAATCTCCCAAGGCGATCGCGGATTGCCTGTCTCGCATGGTGCGCGGTCTCTTCCAGCCGATTTTGGAAAAGGCCGGCTAGACCGCTACCCTTCCGGCCTGCTCGGCCCGGCTCATCTTTTCCAGCGAGCAGAAGGCAGCCATGGCCGAGTTGCAAATGCTAATGGAAGAGGCGATAAATCCTGTTCGCTCGGGCTGGCCGATGAGGATCGAGGAGGGAACATTGTGATCGACGCCATCGATGTCACCCCGATCCAGCAGTTGCTCTTGGGCACCTCCACGATGCATGTCGGGTTCATCGTACCGGACCTCGATCTTGCCATGGAACAATATGGGCAATTGTTCGGCTGGAAATGGACCAGCACGGTGCACGCGCGCCATGAGCTGGAAGGGCCCTGCGCAGCGGAAGAGGAGTTATACGTCGCCTTTGCGGCGGGTTCCCCGATGATCGAATTGATCGAAGACCGGCCCGGCAGCATCTGGTCCGCCGGGGGCGGGCCGCTCCATCATCTGGGGTGCTGGGTGACCGACCTGGAAGAAGCAGGGGATATTCTGACGCGCGCGGGCTTTGAATTTTGCGGCCGCGGCCGTCGGGTGGGGACAAGACGCTTCGCCTACGCCCTGTACCGGAATCACGATGGGCTTCTTGTGGAAATCCAGGATGCTCGTTTCGAACAAGGCTGGAAATCCTGGCTGGATAGCGCGGAGTAAAAGGCAGCGAACGGCCTCCATTGTCCCACCTCGCATCCTGGTTGCGGCGGTCCATCCCCGTACCCGCTTGCCCTTAACGCAGAAATAGGATTTGATGCCGAGACTGGCAGCCACTCTGCCGCGCATTATCCCTAAACATGGAGAACCCAACCATGCGAGCCATGACGATCGACCGGTGCGGAGGCCCCGAAGTGATGCATATGGCTGACATTGAGATGCCTCAGCCCGGTCCTGGCGAGGTCGTCATCAAGCTTGCCTATGCGGGCGTCAACCCGGTTGACTGGAAGTGCCGCGAAGGCTGGCTGTCGCGGTTTTTTGAATATAAATTTCCGTTTGTCGTCGGCTTTGCCGGCTCTGGCATCGTCTCAGCCGTCGGCAGTGATGTCTCGGAATTCCAAGTCGGAGATCGGGTCGTCACCAGTTCAAATCAGGGCAAAGGCGAAAACGGAACCTATGCCGAATATGTGAAATCTTCGGCGAGTCGCGTGGCGCATCTTTCCGACGCGGTGGACTTTGCCGTGGGTGCGTCCATTCCCACGTCCGCTGTCACGGCTTGGGAAGCAGTATTCGGCACCGGCGCGCTACAATCGGGTCAGAACGTGCTGATCAACGGCGGAGCCGGCGGAATGGGCAGCTTCGCAATCCAGTTCGCCAAATATGCAGGGGCGGGCGTGGCGGCGACCTGTGGCCCCAAAAATCTGGACTATGTGCGCCAGCTGGGGGCGGATCTCGCCATCGACTACCGGTCGCAGAATGTCCGCGAAGCTGTATTGCAATGGGCGCCCGAGGGCGTGGATCTGCTCATCGACTTAGTAGGACAGGGCACGATCCTGGACGGCGTCCACATGGTAAAGCAGGGTGGCCGAATCGTGCCGATCGCGACCCTGTTCGACCATGAATTGCAGCATGACAAAACAGTGGCCGCGGCGCGAGACATCCGAATCATCCCGACCATGAGCAACAGCGCGCTGGCAGGCGAGCAACTGCGCTCTATCGTCGACCTCTACAATAAGGGGCTGCTCCGTCCGCCCGCGATCGAGGTACTGCCGCTCGCCGAGGCTGGCGAGGCCCACCGCCGGGTGAGAGAGGGGCATGTGCGCGGAAAGATCGTGCTCAAGATAGCAGATCTCTAGCATGATGGACTTGCCATGAGTGAAACCGGCCGGGAAACCATCTATTATCTTGACCATATGGTGGCCAAGCCCGGGCGCGCGCAGGCTCTGCTCCAGTTCTACATGTCGGATTACGCGCCGCGGGCCAGAACGCGTGGCATGACGCTGGTCCACCGATGGGTTACGCCGCCGCTGTGGTTGAAGGAACAATCGAACGAGCTGTTCATCATATGGTCGGTGGAAGGTGCGCAAGCATGGTGGAATGCAACCCGCCTTCGCCGTGCGGACCCCAGCTTTCTCGACTTCTGGGAAGATGCCAAGCCTATGATCGTCAGCCGCCGTCGCCTCTTCCTGTCCGATGTCAATGACGTCGACGCCCTTTGCGATGTTTAGGGTCGCAAATGTCATAACCGCTGCGGAAGGCGCGGACACCACGGCGTTGGTCGACAGCCTGTCGTTGACTGCCGGCAAGAAACAAAATGTCCTGAGATCCACCTTGGAACCGACACTGCCCCAAGCGGCGGCCGGAGGCGATTATATATGGCAGCTGCAATTTGCCGGAGAACCGGAATATCGCGCGTGGCTTGGCGATGCGGGCCGCGAGGCCGCCTCCATATTGAACGATGCGGCGCTGGTGCGCCATGTCGACGCCGTCAGCTATGAAGATGGGCGCGCCGGCAGCAAGCGCTCCCTGGATCGCGGCGTCTATCGACTCCTTCTGATAAGCGTGAACAAGGCGCCCAATGCTGCCGCCGTTGCTCAGTTCGAGTACGAAACATATGAAATGGGCTTGTACATTCCCGGCATCGTCCGGTGGCGGATCAGCCGGGTCCAGGAAGCCTCCGGTGCCAGGCCGTGGACCCACATATGGGAACAGGAATATCAAGACCTCGACGGCCTTCTGAAAAGCTACATGCTACATCCGCATCACTGGGCCTGGATCAATCGCTGGTATGATCCTGAATGCGTCGAACATATGATCGACAACCGTTTGTGCCACTCCTTCTGCAATTTCCAGCACAGCGTCATGGGGCCGGAAAACGGCTCATGAAGACGTGGCGTGCCGGGCCTGAATCCATGATCATGGCGCCAGCGCTGCCGACATTCGATCGTTATGTCCCCGAATCTGTCCGGATGAGCGGGAAAATCCTCTCGTCGTGAAGCGGCTCGCCGCATGCAAGCCTTGGATAGGGGAATGCTTCATCGGCGGCGAAGCGCTCAAGGAAATGGGGGCGACTGTCTTCCCAGCGGGCATCATCGCCCAGCCATCGGGTCGCCCAGGCGCGGCGGCGCTGGTTGGTCGATGAGTTGCCGGGCGCTCCATGAACAACCATCGGGTGATGAAGGATCACGTCCCCCGGCTGAACATCCCACGAAAGAAACGAATAAAGATGAGGACGTTTCCTGATGTCGGCCAGGCTGTTTTGCGGCTTGGCATCCGCA
>Ga0157379_10001120_pt1 | contig 21929 bp, 18 predicted proteins | sample S25metaG_FD_121802 | JGI IMG/M metagenome (GOLD analysis project Ga0157379, IMG submission 121802) | Switchgrass rhizosphere microbial communities from Kellogg Biological Station, Michigan, USA - S2-5 metaG | ecosystem: Host-associated > Plants > Roots > Rhizosphere > Soil | place: USA... | reverse complement strand
TTTATATGGAGATAATCAAGGAGCAATTGCACTTGCCAATAATCCTGGTGATCATCCAAGATCAAAACATATTCAATTGCATTATCATTTCATTTGCTATGCAATTGAAAATGGATCTGTACAGTTGGAATATATTCCAACTAAGGATATGGCTGCAGATGGTTTAACCAAGAGTCTTACTGGAGTAAAGCATAGAGACTTTATGGGTTTACTTGGAATGGAATCACACGCGAGTGGGAGTGTTAAAGAGTGAGACGGTATGCGCGTCTTCCAAAGGCTCGTACCGGAAGTATTTCCCAATTAGGAAACTGTCACCTCAGCATCGTTCTTTTGTTATATGACCACTGAGGTGAGTCAAATGTTGTTTCTCATTTGTTTCTTCATAATTAAATATTTGTATCTAGTATACTGTTTATTAGGTACATAATATAGTGTTGTTCTTTTGTTATATGACTGCTGAGTATACTGTTTATTAGAGTGTCCAGAAGCCACCTAAATCATGAACATCTATTGACCCAGGTTCAACAGATAAAGGTGAACATCCCAGTGTGGGTACCTCTTGTGAAGATATACACTCTAAGACCACTACCAGCTTATCCAGAGTGAAAAGCACTTCACGTTGATATTCCAATCCACTCTTCTTACCATTAACTTTGAGTTCCAGTCAACTGGAATGGAGTGGTCAACATTTCACTGTATATACCAAAAAAGGAGTTGGGATTAGCCAAAACAGTATTTCTCGTGGAATTAATAACTGAGTACAACTCCCTGCTGATAATATCTTGGGGAGTGTCTGTTTTTCTTAATAGATAGACTATAGGATCATTTTTAAAATATTTTTGTTGGAATTTTGCGGCAACAGTTGGATTGCAAAATACATTTGTGCCCCATGTTGGTGATGTTTCACTCTCCCGTCCATGAATGGTTTACTAAATGCAGGAGAATCTTTGATCTAAAGTCATCTTCCTGGATTTTGGCCGGGTTTAGGAAGCAGATGGTGGTTAATTTTAATCGAGAGCTATATGACAGTGTTGTTCACCAACTTCCCCAACTTCCGCCTCTCACCATGCCATACCTTTCTCGAGAGGCTTTCATCGTAATCTCTCAACTCTTTTTTCATCACCGGGTTTGAAGCTGGTCGGTTCCTTTGACTTTTGCTTCTAAGCCTTGCCACGAGTGGAATACAGTGTCAATCTTTTGAAAGGAGTTTACCTTCAAAGGAGTATCAGATAGACAAATATCCCTCGAATTGGGGAGGCAGTCAAAGTGTTAAGTGATGAAGGGCATAGATCACATGATATAAGTCTGGAAATGTCCCGAAACTGGCAGTCGAACCATTGTCAATGAGAGTGCTAAGAGGTCACTCTAAAGATCCTGAGGCGTTGAAGAATATATAGATTTTCAGAAATGAAGGTACGTCGTAATGAAAGTATGTTGTCTGTTTGAGTCTTGAAGGTGAAGTCCTTTGTTGGCGAAATCTCGCTCATCAAATGTGGCATCATCTTTGGGAATGCATGTTCTAGAGAGTAGACTGCCAGCTTTCATTTCGGTCCGGTATGAGAATGGAACAGCCGATATTTACCTGATCCACATATAAGCCGTGCCTTTGATATGCTGTCGGACTCTTTTTTCATTATGATTCATATGATTTTGGATAGATGGGGGTCTGGTAGAAGGGCTGGAGAATCTCAGCAACTAGAGATAATCCATGGTAATTAAAAGCGGTAAGGATCATTTTTCAGTTGCCTAGAAACTCAACAATAGATCCGCTAGTATCCAGAGGAATATATTAATCGACGATGCAGGCGTTTCAAACTCGTCGATTTTGGGATATCTCGAATCAGTAACCGATATGGTCCCATTACTGTGTCTCCGATATTCTTCTCTCCTCCTTGGTGTCCCCGGAACTCCTAAATGGGACATCAAAGCAAAAAAGGAAAGAAAGTGACATATATGCACTTTGCAACCAGTCTGCGAGGTGAGACGGTGATTCATGATAGTGCATATAGAAATGTTGATTGAGGTTTTTTTCTAATTATTTAGTAAAGATCATCCATATAAGACCGTGACGGACCTAGCGCACCTTGTCATGATAATCCTGACTGGGGCTATGACACCATTTACCAGGGGCCATGTGCCCCGCAATGAATTGCTGTAGGAACTCATAGAAAGGTGAAGCTCCATCGGGAGCATGCATATCGCTCTTCAAACAACACACTTCTGTTACCTATCTTGCAAACCCACCCGTATAGCACTAGTTAGGCTTCGAATTATGTACATACTGCAACATACATAACGACATCCTACGACTATTATAAGGAATGAAAGTGTGTCAATACACTGGAGGAATGAGATGAAATGCATAAGATGAGGTGGCACAATTCATAAAGACGTGATATAGGGAAGACGATAGCGGTACCACTTGGATTAGTATATATGGGTCGATTAGTATATTTGAGTGATCACTAAAGCAAGATATGCTTCAACTTCGCCTTGTGCTTACAGGCCGATAGTTGTCGTCACTGTCGTCGTCGTCAGAAGGAGTCCTGTATCTCGACCTATTCCTAGATTCCTCAGAAGGCTGCTCAGTCATCCCCATCTCGGCCGCAAACTCAGCAGCGAGCCTATTGAAATTATCGAGAGGCACTGAAGGACTACGTGTCGCCGAAGCACGGGTTGAAATGGGATCGTATCGACGTTGGTCGCGGGTGGGACGACTACGCTGCAGGCCTGGAGAGTCTGAAGAACCGGTAGAGGAGCTGTCCGCATTTCTGTTGCGGACTCTGGCGCTAGAGGTTTGGCTGACTCGTTGGTAAGTCGATGCGGTTTGTGGTTGCCAAATCCTGGGATCTGGTCCGGCTGGGTTTGGTATAGCACCGGTCACAGCAGCATAGCTGCCTGCGGTGGCCGGGACAGTGCCAATGTTGCCGTACCTAGTATAGTTGGGAGCTGGGGGGATCATTGTCGGTTGCACGTGCGGGTCAATTGCCATGCTGGAACCAGCTTGGGGACGTTTCTGTGGTGGCGGCGGTGGTGACGGAGGGTTCCTGGCAGCCTCTTCGGCCGCCTCTTGGCGAAGCTTCTCCGCCTCCATTGCCTTGAGAGCACGTTTACCAGGCTTCTTGTTGCGCTTGCGCTCGCGTTTATTCCCGTCTGGGGCATTGTGGTTGACCATCCAATAGCTACCTTTACCAGGTTCAGTGTCGGGGCGGGCAGTCCTCACAAAACGGTTCTTCAACGATAGTGTATGACGGAGAGAATTCTATTGACACGATTAGTATGCATATTAAAGAAGAATAATGCAAGGACTCACCCTCCACGATTTTTTGTCAACTACCCTAAAATAGTGGAATCGTTGCTCGATAGCTTCGTAAAGTTCATTCAATGTGAGTCGTTCCTGAGGGGATCCCAAGATTGCACATTTGACAATGACCTCCATAGAGTACTGAGGCCGAGTGTTTGGATCACTGTCTCCAAGTGAATTGAGGTTAATCCCAGTCTTGGACTTCCCTAGAGCGCGAAATGAATGAATAAGAAGTCATCGCAAGAATAATAAGGTGTAACATACCAGACTTCCTTAAAGCTGCAAATTGTTGCTGATGATGCCATCCCGGATAGTACTGGTCGTTGGGCCTCTTTTCAGAACCAGGAGGGAAGACACCATCGTCTCCCTGAGGATCGAGCCCGTCGAGCCCGTCAGATTCATAACCACGTAAAGTGGGATCAAGATTGGCATCGAAATCATTCCCATCTTCTGCTACCGACGGAGAACCTACACTTCCACCAGAGAAGCCAGGTCCAGAATTTGCTGATGGACCCGGACTAGGTGAATGCCTTGGAGAATGCCCAGATCCAGTAGAACCTTCACGAGCACTCTTCCATGGATCTCCTCGAGGAGAACGAAGTCGATATCCAGGTATTTCCGATCCTTCGCTCGCACGGGATCCAGTAGGTGACGGGGGTCTATACTGCAAGTCATAGGCAGTATGTTTCTGATAATAATTAAAAGTAGGATGAAGAGCCGGCTGTCGAAGGGGAGGCAGGGTCTGGGGGTGTGATGGATGGCCGCGTGGGGATGGAGGTCGTGGTGGAGCAGGAGGATGCGCAACGGGATATCGGGGAGGTGAAGGGGGGGCGGGAGGGTGAGGAAGTGGCGCCCTATGAGGGTGGATCGATGGACCTGGGACGGTCAACGGTCGGAAGGCGCTTCGATGTGACGACGCATTACCATAAGGAATGGGGGGAGGGTTATATACTCCCGGTGACTGAGGCCGATGGTGATCGTGTCGGTGAGCAGCCTCTCGGGGCGGATAGGGCCCATATGTTACGTAAGGATCGCGGAGAGGGTAAGCCATCGCGGTCAAATAAACAAATACACAACTGTTGATATTCAAGAGCTGGATAGGATTGAGAGGATGTGAGCTGGGTAACCAAAATGGTTGGATATATGAATGGAGTATATTCCAACATCTCCTTTGGCCTACTTTGGCCTATGATTCAAATTGAGGTTTTGGAACCATATAGTCAACGCAGAAGAGACGCGAGGCATCCGACACGACTGCAGCATGCGATGAATCCCAACGACCTCCACGGACCATATATCGCCACCACATCGCCACAACCTCGACAAAAACCAAGAAATAATCGAAGGAAATGAACTCACAATGAGAGCGCCAGGGACAAGTTCTGGTCGTCGGGTGTGGGGGCAAGGATGGCCTTGTGTATGGCGTTCACGCGTCCACGAAGCTTGACGAAGCGTGATTTGCGCCGTCGCTTTCGACTATGAAATAGCCAAAAGTTTCGACAGGAGGTATAGGTATCTTGTACTCGACGAGGAGAGGAATATAGGGGAGTGTGGATGATATGAAGGAACAGGACACGAGTGTCTAAGCAGGCTGGCGCTTCCTTTTGCCGTCTGTGAATAGCGAGGGGAGAGATACAGAAGCGGGTGGATGAATGTGGGTTTTAAAGAAGAACGTGGATGAGGGACGGAAACAAGAATCGTTTAGCGTGGGCCCGTTTTCGATGAGTCCGCGAACGGCGGGGCTTTGCCGTGCCCATTGTCAAATATTCAGTGAACCGCAAGATTTTCCCATATTCTGCCATTTGTTTAATTTGTGAATCATCTATTTCTAAATGTCCACTGCAGCTCAGGATTTTTCTAAGCATTTCCTGTCCCAGCGCCCGTAAAGCCATTTTCTTTCGATTTCTTGAATAAAAGTACCGGGTGATAAACCTCCTGATAACAAAACTCGGTAAAGAAATAGAATGGCTATAATCCGATTGGAGTCACGCGAGACGAGGGAATTGTTGAGGCGACTCACGACTGGGATTGTACGTTGATGGGTTTCCTACGCCATGGAAAACATGGACCTACAAACGCATCCTGAGCCAATTTTACTTTGGAGACTATCCTGAAGCGCCGTTTGAAATTAGAAATGTTGGCAACAAAGTTGGAAGCCAGAAGTCAGTCCATATCCAAAGCGAAGCAGAGACAATCTTTTGAGTTGAAGTTTCAATAAAACGGATAACGATGCCACTGAGTCAGAGACAGTGCGTCCAGAAGAAGAGGCCTAGGCCGCATGAACCACAAGATAAAAGGCTTTATTGGTGATCGTGAAGCGGAATATCAGTAGAAAAGGACAAAAGGGACCCACCTTGGCTTTTGTATGAAAGTCGGAATGACGGTAAAGCAGAGCAGCTTCGGGAAAAGCCGAGTTTCATTAGGTTCCGCTTTCCCATCTGAGAAATCTCCTTTCGTGACATACAACAATTGTGCATTGTTAATAATCAAAATAAGTTGGTTCAATCTGCTCATAAGCAAAAACAGAGAACATATCTCCACTGACTTTGTCACCCTTTTTCTGTGGTTGACACTGCGCTTTTTGAGGCCACTATTGTAACTTCTCAAATTCATATAACTGAAGTGGCAAATGGGTATCTCTGGTCTGATTATTCTCTGACGCGTCTCTACCTTATTCTGCTCAGTCGTGTCTGGAGTGATGGACCCACAATCAGATACACGGGATGGTCCCAATCCACTACATCCGACCCAGAAATAGGCAATGAGATCGTCCCAGAGACCTTAACTATTTAACGTTGTGTATCCAAAGTTCGATAATTCATGGACCATCAATGACTACGGCATGCTTTCCACCAGCTTCCCGAATAATCTCGGATGAGAGAGTACCGCTTACAGCTGGTAGGCCACCATATCCCTGGATCCCTTTCGTCAAGTCCAATGTTTGATCACATCAGAAAGCCCTTTGTGTTCTTCGATCGATTACTTTTACAAAGCTTCGACTCCTTGTAATTCTACTACGTTTCTATTTCCAATATCTTTCGGGAAAGTTGCCGCGGAGACAGTAAGGTCGGAAGTAAAGGGACTCGAGTTCTCGATCATCCGTTGAGCGTCAACCTGCGTAACGACCAGTCTCGATCAGTCCACAAATTTGTACCCAGAGTTCAATCATCCAGTAAATACTGTTGTACAAGGCTGAAAAGACCTTCTTGCACTCAAGGGCAGGAGGGGGAGAGCCAGATTCCCATCCTTTAGAACGTCCAACGAAACGAAAGATTTCGAGAAGTCAATCAGAAATACAACCCACAATCTGCCTTAATATAGGAGAGCCAGTGAAAGATAATAACTATCAATAACTTCCCTGAGAAGCAGGAGTCCTTCCCCATAAGGAAGAAGCAGCTTGATGTCCCAAGGATCAAACGATCTCCTAGACTGCAATTGTCGAAATTATAATTAGGCAGGTAGCGTGGCAATAATAAAACAGTTGCAGACGTTTGTAGTGAAATCTATGTATTGGGGGTGATCCAGGAGCATTCAAAGTGATTGAGCAAATAATTCCAAATTTGCTGCTTCAGACTGACGTGCATTTTTATTTATTTTCGGGGTGGCCTTATCATAAAAGAATGTCAGATTAATTGATAAAAGATAGCCTCCATAATTTGTGTGTCCTGATATATCTTGCTTTCGTTGTGAGATGACGAAACTCCGCACTGGGCACTGAAAGCGATCTTCTCGGCGTTCCACCTCAGCTCCTTACTCTACTAGAATTCATGAGCTCTCCAGCTCCATCAACCGGGGGTGACGCAAATGAACTCTGACAATCCGAATAGACCTCTCCATTCCTATGTTGGGGAATATATTTCTGTGAGAGCGACAATGGGTAGGATGCCGGACGCTGAACATAGTCGGAGAGCATTTTCGTGCAAGATGCTCCGATGGATTAATCGGTACAGTATGTATCTGTCAAAAGTGTCGCTACTTGTTGACATTGCCGACGCTGCATGACGGGCATTCCTCTACTCCAACGGATGAAGTGAATTTAATGCGAATTTGTATTGACCCTCGATTGAGTCGCAAGTTATTCATTTGGCACTATTAGCAAGTTCTGGAAGCTAGGGGGCGCCAGCCGACATGCCTTAGTGGAGTTCCATTGTCCAGTGTCCTCCCTCGTTGATTCACATACCGAATTTTATTGCAGTGGCTTCCTCTGAGATACCTTGTCGGAGGCACGTTCAGCTTTTAAATTAAGGTGTTGGAGACTAAAGACATGCTTGTAGGAAGTTCTACTATTGAACCAGAAGATCGAACAGCCCGCCTTGCGACTTGTCCCCGTGTAAGATTGGACCTGGGCTCCAGTAAAGGTTTGTTTCATCTTATTACCAATCTGTGACTGGCTCTGAGATATGTGCCATTAATGAACGTAAGGTAAATGATGAACATATTCAAGTTCAACTTTTGTTGTGGAATCCGATTATTTTTACCATGGTATTCCCTTGAAAGAAGAAACTGTTCTCTATGACTATTCTAAGTTTAAGCTTACGTGTGATGAATGCCTTGGGCCCCATAGTTTGTTATTATTCTGTATTGGAGAAGGCCGCGAGTCTTAATCGGTTCCATTATGTCAACTGACAGCATGAGAACGTAACAGAATTCCAAATCTTTTGTATAGAGAAGTTTACCTATCTGAGGAGAACTCATCTCTAAGACACGTACCGCAGGGATATGTCCAATAAGCAATGTCGCATATACATAGAGAGCCGCGGAGTCCCAAAGGAAACAAATTCATGTTGAAATTTGGGCCCTGATATTCACATTCTGAAGTCGATTTCCGTTTTCTTGACATGCTTTCCCCCTTTTCACAGACAACGTTGTGCGACCACATGAGTAAATGACGATACCGGAGAAATAGTTCTAGCTTCACATGGTAGGGAGCGATATGGTACTTTTCTTCTTCTTGACCAGAGTCCATGGAAGAGTCAGTACATATCCATCGAGGTGCACACGGAGAAGTCGTGTGCCAAGTGGCAGCTTTAGTTCTCCACAAGAAATATTGGGGGATCTTCATCAGAATAGATTGAAGGGTCTTCTTCAAACTCTGCTTCGCTTTCGAAACCCTGGCTGAACTACCTCTGAAACGGAGCTGAAAATGTCTCAGGAATGCATCCTTCTCGGATCCTCTATGCTTCGGTTCCACGCCCCAGTCTTTCCATATACAGCAGCTTCTATATCACTGTTCTTCCCACTGACTCGCAGCCTTTCTGAATCAAAATCGCCTGGAAAACTGATAGACGATTTTCATTGATGTGATTGGCTACAGTCTGTGTTTACGGCGTAGCTTCAATTCCGAATCCACACGCCTTACTCTCAGGCTGAGGTGTCATTTAGGCATGTCGTCGGAGTAGCCGGTTTCTGCCTCATTGCATCGAAGGCTGGGTTTGCTAACAGTCCATCGGAAGATCGGCATTCTAAGGAAGTTGAATACTACCTGGCTTCCGAACGAATGAGCGGAGCACGCCGAGCAATGCGAGTAACTGAATTGACCACAAGGGACAACATTCCTTGAATGGCAGTGATCGTTCCGGAGATATTATACTGGGACCTTCATCAAATTGTTTCCAGTAATAATTCCTTCGGCCTTCACACCGTCACATCTCTCCTGATCCACCAATGATGAACCTCTTAAAAGCCGGAGCTATCTGCTAGTTTGCTATAAATGTCACTTCAGCAGCGTTGTAGCAGCACCCCATCCACGCTTTACCCTCCTCCCCTGAATCCTCAGTGTCACTGTCCACGACGTGCATGTCGAGGCATTTATGCATTTCGCTTAGCAACAAGAAGGCCTGTTTATATCCGAGAACATCGTTCCTTTTCAAGGCTGCAAGCAGTGCAACGGAATCGATGTATGCATGGGAGTGCGCACGTCGGACGATGCTCAACGCCCTTGATATTCTCGTCGAGAAAACACCAGGCGAGCATTCATTCCTTCCGCCTGCTTTCCAGATGTCTAGCGGCTACGAACCGTTCCTTTTTCGACAGAGTCTGGTAATATGTCGTTGAAATTTTTGCATTTCATTCGACCACAGATCCTCTCGGAAGGGGAAAGGTTCATAACTGTAGACTTCGCAGGTTCCTTATGGCAGCGTAGTTGTCTTTCCGTGATCATAGTCTTATTTATATACCAAACTGTAAAGACTATCATTTAACTCATAATCCAAAGATCTGTCGTTAATTTGAATACGACTCCATGCCCGACAGGAAGATGAAGAGTGGATACACAATAATAAAACAGTATACTAATATTAACGCTGGAGATGACCCTACTGAAAGAAACAAGTTCGACGAAGCTACAATTTCACAATACAAACGGGAAGATGATGTCCAAGACGGTACAAATTCTGAATAAAATAAGATGACTCCAAGCTGTCCACGGGTAAACAGAGTATCGATCTTCAGGTATAAGAAAGACCGACATAAGAGCCGACTTTCATCAAAATCCATCAATACTAAAAAGATAGAAAGGAATAAGAACGATGGGGTGCAATTAAAAAGGGATTAAAGTTTAGAGTTCTTAAAGTATGAAAGGGAGGCTTAAATAAGGCTAATATGGAGATATAAGAATTGACGAACCGATTATATTCGTTTAGGTGGTAGTAAAATGATATGGGGCAATGGTAGGTCCTTCGCTTCTCCAAAATAAGGAGGGACGGTCCTCGAACCCCCTTCCTCCTCGTCTCTGCGTGCTGTTCATTGACGAGAAATTCCAGTGTCGAGGACTTGAACGACAAACCTCTTCAGGCCGCTTTGGGATAACAAATGGTAACTTGATGGTATGGGTATATCTTCCTAAGAGTTTTCCCTCACATGTGCGCTCGGTGGGTCGGACGGGGAAAAGGCTATTAGGGCCGCCGACCATCGTCAAGGGATTTGGAGATAATGGGGCTTCGGCCAACGGACTTGAAGGTGCACGAAAGCCACTTGATGTAGATGCGATGGGGCTTAATATCTGTTCATTGATCTGCTGCCCTTCAGAACCAGGATGTGGACGAGGTCTGATTGTCCGTTTGCGGGTGCGAGTTGGAGGGGGTGCAGTGGGATTGATTGACCAGTATCCACCTTGGCCAGGTTCTGAGCGTTCTGCGTTCAAGAACCGATCCTTCTTCGACAGGTTCTGTAAAAGTGTTCGCTATTCAACTTCATTAGCATATATGCCCAACATCATCTGATAAGAGAGAATGCCGCAATTTACCTCCCAAGACCGTACCCCTCTTTCCTCCTCTTTTTCGAAATGCCTAAACCGTCTCTTCAGTGTGATTCGTAACTCAGATAATGTAAGTTTCTGCTGAGGGGAGCCCAATATAGCACATTCGATAAGGAGTGGCATGGCAAACAACGGTGGCTGGTCTATATCGCCATCGAGTGAGTTCAAGCCGACTCTTTCTCGATCCTCTATGACAGAATCTAAAATCCCGTATTAAATTAAGATAGACACTACACTGTAGAGACCACTTACAGTCTTGTAAAGCGAGAGCATCAAACTGAGACTGGTGGTAACGGGAAGGGTAGTATTCCCTGTTGGGACATTTATTGTAGAGTGTTGGCCTTCCGGGAAAGGATGAAAGTTGGGTAAAAGAGCTTGGAGGCAGAATGTCCTGATTGTCCGGCAAAATAACAGCAGAGGGGCCCGTAAGGAACTGGGTTTCTGGCAGGCGATCTTCAGGCGAATGGTGAAGGGAAATCACTCCAGGGTCACTTCTCCCCGAATGGTGCCACCCACCATCCCTTTGTAGATATCGCCCCTGGGGAGTGGTTGAAGATTCAGCGTGTAGAGTTGGAGGAGACGAAGAAGATATATTCTGGCAGCGGGGAGAGTACACCCGTACGGGGGGACTGGTCTCGATTTGTCTGTGGCCGCGTTCAACGTCTTCACGAATCCGGTGTTCCTTATCTGGGGCAAACGAAGTCTCTTGCACTCCTCTCTCTCGGTCCAGTCGTCTATCGATGATGTGTGGATAAGGATGAGACATGCCTTGGAGGACCGAGGTGGACCCAGAGGGCTATAAAGCCGCAGTCCGAGAGTTTGAGGAACGCCACGCTGAGGGATACCTTGAAAATGCGGTGCTAAGAAGAGGTGTAGGGTAGGTGTATGAACTGTGGCACTGTTGACCTCGGAAGTTCAACTTGCGTCCTACACAGGCAGGCCGTAATGACGTCGAATTTTCTCCTTTGAACCGATGAGAAGCCACCAAATTGATACCTTGCGGCTTGCAGGCGGCACAGTCTTCGACGTGCAGCGAGGAAGCCTCGTGGAGTCGGAATCGCGATTGGCGCTGTGAGGTGGGCAGTACAAAAGGGCGGGCGTCGAGGAGCCCCCCGAAGGCTACAACGTGTTCGTACTTATACTAGAGGAAAGTCTCGGAGAAAATGGAGAGGAAGAAAAATACTGAATGAGGCAGTGTCGCAAAAGGAACAGCACAATGTCCGTACGGATCATAATTCTGGACGACTTTCTCGCTACCGCGCAAATAGCACTTTTTTTTCAATATACTCGTATGTGAACGTAATCAAGGTCTCTGTTAGATATTGATGCTCGAAGGGTCAGAGGATGCATGATCGGTGGCACCGGGACTACCACACTGATTCCTTGCTTTATTCATGAACGCGTCCTCAGCGCCGCAAAGGTGAGACCACCGAGCTTATATGTGCAAGTTTCAACCTCCTGGATATGTGAGGAGCATCTATACCAGAGTTGAGAATAGTGTTATGGCAGCCTTTCCAGTCTAATCTTGAACAATAATGAAGTTGTACAATTGTGCTTCACTTTACTTTATTCCTAACTTGGAGCATTTCCGTGTGGATCGTACTTGGTTAAAAATCAAGCAAGGGCGATGGTTTGGGATGAGTACCTTAGAATAAAATAAGAAATCCGCCCGTATGATCCAAATGAACTTGGAGGCAGTCAACTTGATGGAAATTTTCATTTGTTGTCCTACTAACGTTTGATGTTACACAGGCCACGACACTAACACCCATATCATCGGTCTTCAAAGTTCACTCAGTGGCAATATTTTGTGAAATAAAGGCTATGATTTTACTCTCAGAAACAAGTCTAAAAATGGAAGAAGAAGAAGAAGAAGAAGAGAGTGCAACGTTAACAATTGGCTCCATCCACTGTGCTCACGCTCGTCGTTGTCATGCAGCCCATACTCCTGATTTAATTTCCGGGTTAAGCGCAGTCTGTTGCTTCTAAATTTCAAAAAGAATTAAGTGGTGACTCCAATGGAACTCCACGAGAACGTATGGGGGAGACTGAGTCTGCATATTAACACCACCAAGAAACGTCGGTGAAGGTGGGAAGATCACCCAAGGCTTAATCTGGACAAGGCTGGTGGAGACACCGATGTTAAAGATTTTGACTGTTTGAATTGGGTCACTAGGTTCTGCTGTATAAATAAAGTAGCTCGGAGTACTCCGTTCACACCCACATACATGCAGAGTATACATTTGGAGAAAGTGCTCAATCCCAAAGGAAGGTGATTTGCATTGTTCTGAGATTGTCGATTCTTGATTATCGGTCCATTGATCCCTGAGATAGAGGTGCCTATGCCGGAGCGACCTTCCCTATTCACTTGGCGGGATACCTATCCTCAAGACCATCGTTTATTGCACCCCATGGTCCGGTAGTTATTGAACCTTAATATTAGTAACTCAAGCTTGCTAAGAGTCACCACTGGAATTAGGATCGGCAATGAGTAACTCCGATCTCAAAGCTATGTTTCATTGGAACTTACCTCCCTTACTCGTTAATCTTGTGTCCGAATCGCCCCGAGTCTGAGCAGGTACGTGCCTTCACCCACACAATTTCCGCTTATCAGATAGAGAGAAACCACATCTGCAATATTAAATCTTTTAAGCAAAGCGTGCAAAGTTCATAATACCAGTGATGTATCACACGAACGACCATTGGTAATCAGGGCTGACCCTGACGATCTTTGTGTAAAGTTCTAGTTGTAAATGCCACCTACCCTAGGCAATTCCAGTACACCACAAGATGACTACGTATACCTTCCAGATGACTACGTATACCTTCCAGATGACTACGTATACCTTCCAGATATCGATATATTTGCTACAGTTTCGCGTCCATGGACTTAATATGATCTTTTCCATAGTTTCTTGGATTCGCTTAATATTCCGGTATTTAATTATCGACCAATTTCCCTCTTTAAAATACTCCTGATCGCAATTTTCACTCTAGGACCGCCAAAGCTCCCATCTGTGGAAATTAGTAACCTATCAGGTTGAGACTGTTGACCACCGTAAACATGTCCCGTTCGCAGTGCTTGCCCACGTTGCAATTGCCTCGTGTTCTAACAAATTTAGACCGTATGCATGCCGGTTATTACTCGGCTGATATCAACGATGTTCCTCAATATTGCAGACATTTTTATATCGATGGAACTCTCAAGCGACGTATGGTACAGAAAAATTACGACATTGTCCAAGAACGCATGGCCAACACCGCGAAGGTATCAGGTAGCAAGGAGAAAATAACGCTTACTATGGATAATGGGAAGACAGATGCAGCGAGTGGAATCAGACCTCTATCATGCTGTGTGTCCACTATCCATACGGAATCAGCGCGATTCTATCCTGGAGAACTTTCATCACTTCCCAAACAAGGAGTTTTGGATTTTGCTGTCGACGCATCATAGGCCTAGAGAGTTATCAACCGCCACATAGATAGGAGTGGTAACTTCGAGACATCGTTTTAGGGGAATAAACAGACAACTGGATGCCGAACACCAAGTCTAAACAGAGGAGTTGTGCACCCCCAGTTCCATTATGGGGATTATATCAATTGGCCTCCTTGTTCGCGATGACGAAAAGGGATATCAAGCATGGCATTGCGAAAAGAAGAGCTTGGTGGAGGACTTGAATAACGTGTGGAGGAACCACGAAATTCGTGTGGATCGTGAAAATGCCAAAACCGTGGACTGGATGGGCATACATCCTTTCGTTCCTTAGGAAGAACAATCGGGAGTTGGATACTCCACGGATGTCTCCCTTTGAGACTGCCATCTGGTAATCGCTCAGTCTGTACGGCAGGGAAATGGCTAGATGGTCCCCCTAATTCTTGAATACTCTGGGGCGCACCCATAGCTTCTGGGGAACTTGTAACGTGAACAGTGAGATCGATTTTGGCCTGTAATTCGGGCGAATGTGTCCGTCTAGGCAACGGAGATCTTGGTCTTTGTCTTGAAATACGTTTTCGGGCGCGATTAGAGGGCGGCGCATTGTGGTTGATAGTCCAGTAGCCACCCTGCCCCGGTTCGGGACGTTCTATATTCACGAACCGTTCCTTCTTCGATAGATTTTGCAGGAGTGTCCTCTAAGCGGGGTGTTAGCAAACTTTCTTGACAGTGAAAGCATTGGTCATTAAGGGTTACGATGAGAAGAGATACCTACTTCCCAAGATTTTACACCACTCTCTTCCTCTTTTTCATAGTGACGGAAACGTCTCTTCAGAGTTGAACGTAACTCTGAGAGGGTAAGCCTTTGTTGTGGAGAGCCAAGGATGGCACATTCGATAATGAGAGGCATGGCGTATAATGGCGGATGGTCGATATCACCATCGAGGGAATTGAGCCCCACCAACTCTAGCCTTTGGTAAGCGAAAGCTATGAGATTAAAGGAGTCTGAGTAAATTTTGGGGAGAGAAGCTCGCGACACTCACGTTCTTGAGCTTCCAATACGCTAAACAAAGCTTGATGATGAGGAGACGGATAATAGTCTCTATTGGACAGCTTGCGGTAACGTTGATGAAGGTAATCCAGATGGTACCTTGGCGGACCTATCCCAACGGTTGCTGAAGAAGACACATCTGAGGTCGAAGGAACAGTTTGTTGCGATAATGGACTAGGAAATATTGCCTGAGGCGAATGACGTGTTCGTTGACTCGAAGAGCTATGGGTTGGACTGCGGAGAGGAGAGATGTCACGATCAGTTGAGTGACTTGGTGTAGAAGGGGGAGAGTCGTTATTATCGTGCCGATGGGGGGAATCAGAGAAGCTTCTGGGATCAAGAGCTTCATGTAAGGGAGTGAATGTATTTGCCAGAGGCGTACGTCGATCATTCTGCATATCGCGTGTCATCGAGGAATGCTCGATCGAAGATGCGGAAGAGATGTCGGTTAGATATGGCCCCCTTGAAGAGAAGGGATGCTCCTCCCGTCGAGCATTAGAGGAGGTCATTCCTCTCGCGACCTCCGAAGGTCCAAAGGTTTATTACGCTATTTCGCCTGTGTTTAAGAACTGCCACAGCTATAGAAGAAGATTGCCGTGCAAAAGCAAGACGCACAGGTCTGTGGCCTCGGGGGTTTATGCGTGGCGTTTGTTGTCTAGATGCTAGCGGTGATGTCGAAGATTTCATTACTTTTGAAATAGATGAAGAATTCGCACGAAGTCGTGACTTACGGAGTACGGTGGTGGCCCGTAGAATCCAGTGCTGCAGGAAACCTCGTGTTGTTTTCGTAATCCAGATAAGCGCGGGGGAGTTGGTTGAGGAATCGTCAACACAGGGCCGTGCGGGGAGTTTATCCTAAAGACGGTGCTGAGAGCTTTTATATACCGCGCCGTTCTACGGGACGAGGGAATTAATGTCAACATCAAGCAACAAACGCTGAAAGGAGAGAAGTTGGAACTGTAAAAGCAAACGGATCTTAGGTTCTTCTACAATTAGAATACGGCATATTCTGACATGTTCTTCCGTCGTTTGCAGTATAAATAGCGTGAATACGATCGACATTGGTTTTGGGCAATAAACGTATACGTACCGGGTCGTAACGAGGCAGGAGTTAGCCGCTTGGCGAAGCTTTTATTGAATGTTGCGCCAGGAACTCGTCAAATGCGCCTACGATCAAACAGTAAGGCTGTCCTTTGAGGGTGAGATCCCGGTGCATAAGATTTGCAAGGCAGCCAAAAAAAAAAAAGAGAAAGAGGAAACAGTTTTACATTACATTATGTAATTGCTGCCAGCGTCTCCTCCTTGTGGGTGAATGAGAAGCTGCATTATTGAATCCAACGCATCATCGACTCTTTTGGACAAGTACAGTTGATACATTGAGATTAGGTTTTCGGACCAAATAGTGCTAGCAAGAGAAAAAAATTCAGAAACAGCTTCGTTTACTTACATAACCTGTCAAATTTAGAGGGTGGGAATACTGTTCATCAACTTAATTTACTTCCCTTACAGAAGCAATGCTAGTTTAGGAAGAAGTCAAGGGCGATCATACGGTAAGTTATCATAATATTTGAACATGTTTACTCCACCCTCATGAAGGCTGACACGAAACACCAGCGTCGTCGATGCATCATTCTTTTGAAGGACTGATTCAGCCTTAAAATCATTGAGATCAATATCTAGGCTGATTCAAGCCATTCTGTCAAACCCGATGAAGTTTCAGACCAGGTTTGTCTATGGAATAGAGAACCCTCAGCTTACCTGAAAAAGTGAGCAACTCATCACTTTCCATCATTCGAACCATCGTCATGGTTGAATGCGTTTTATCCTCATAGTCTTGCGAGGAAATAAAGGCTCGCTGATCCTCACATAGAGTGCCTGATACATCAACATTTTATGATCATCCCACCTCCGATATTTTTCATCCATGAGCCAACAGCGTCACAGGACATATGTTAATTACACAGCAGTGTCATCTGGGAGTGTAGATGCTTACGTCCCATCCCTGAAATGCCAATTCTTCGCACTGGTATAAATGCCAACCGGTCAGTCTCTGGTGTGGTACATTTCTGACATTAGTCTGAACATCGAGCCATGAGCATCTACGCTACGCAACTTCTTCGAACATCAGCCACACACAGCGCTTCTCTAGCTGGGATTGTCGATTCCGCATGGAACAGAATCAATGAAGGAATGGCGACTATTGCGTCAGCTTCTTTTCCCAATGTAGCCAAGTCAATTATAATAAGGTTGGTGCTTCTCAAACGAATCCCTAACTTGTCACCAACGAAGCCAGGATGATTCTAACGAAACTTACTTAGCGCTCTTCAACAATTGAGATACGGACATCTTCGTGTCGTTTCACGGAGCGAAGTGCACACATTTGGAGAAGAAGCCATCTCTTCAGAATTGGTCGTGGAGATTCGAGTCAAATGCGAAGCATTCTGGACTCGCGTTCTATTGTCAAAGGATATGGGTTTCGCAGAAGCCTTTATGTATGGGGATAGTCAGTGATCTGCAAGCTTCTTGATTCAAAGACAATACTTACGGAGCATTATTTCATGATAGTCGACTGTGATGACATTTCGAGCTTCCTCAGGGTGAGTGATCATCGTTACAAACATATGGTTCAGCCGTAGATCCTTACGGGTGCAATTTCCAGCTCTTTATTCGAAACAAGAAAGTATTCAAGATCGAGTCGTTTGCTGCTTCTATCCTCTCGGCTCCCCGTTTTCTCACAGCGGTCCGGTTCCTCGGTAATATCACAAACACCCGTGCAAATATCTCCGCACACTATGATATCGGAAATACCATGTCAGTCTCCTTCACACTATGAAAGGGAAGAAATCTTTTGAACCCTTTACCCAGGTTTACAGCCTTTCTTAGCCATGATATGAATTATTCGTCGGCTATCTTCAAGGATTTTAATGAAGACATAAATGGAACACAAAGTGAACATGCGGAAACTCTTGAAGATGCACAAATTAGGAAAATGAAGTGAGTGTGTTGCCTGGTGTAACTGGAACATCCAATCAAATGGAGTGACAGAAACATTATTTCGTGTGCTAATATCCGACGAGGCCATCGCGTATTGGAAATAGGTACGAGGGCTTTATGTCATTATTTCGTGAAGTGAATTAAAATTTTCTCTCCCCTTAATCGTTTGTGCAGGCTCAGGATGGGGAGCCCAAGCTATTCTTGCTGTCCGCGAAACGGGCTGTACAGTTGATACCCTGACACTGTCCTCCGAGCAAAAAGCCTTGGCAGAGGCGCGCATCGCTGCGGCAGGTCTTTCGGACAAGATCACAGTGCACCTAATGGATTATCGCGAAATTACGAACAACCTAAAGTGGAAAAACTATTTCGACAGATTTATTAGTATCGAAATGATGGAACATGTAGGCAAGGATTTCTTCGAAGAATATTGGAGATGTGTAGATTGGGCTTTGAAGGAGGATGATGGGGTGGGATGCGTCCAGGTCATTACCCTACCCGAATCCAGTGGGTGATATGAATCTTGGATGCCTGATATAATTACCACCAATTATTTCAGGAGTGAAGGGATACAACGAGGATGTCGATTTCATCCGGAAATGGGTGAGTGTGATCGATCCTGAAGTTCTCATGTTTTCCTGACAACCTCTCTAGAGTAAGTGTTACAGGTCACATAACTTAAATTCACCATCTGAACCAGACGTACAGTTTTCCCGGGGGGTTACCTCCCCAGTTGCAATCTCCTCATTTCGACCATGACAAATGGGAGTGAGGGTCGTCTGGCAACAGATTCTGTCTCCAATATCGGACCTCATTATGCTCGCACACTCAGGGAATGGAAGCGGAGATTCACGGCGAATTTCGAGGCTGTGATCGCGCCTGCTTTACGGAAGCAATACGACCTTTCGGATTGTGATTTGGAAATCTTTAGGCGCAAGTGGATATGTGAGTCTCGAATTTGCTTTTGCGGCGTTGGCCCATTTGTTTCAACGGTTTGCTTACTTGCCGGGTTACAGATTATTTGTGAGTGGTATTTTTTTTCAGCAGTTTTGTGTAAGGTGATACAACTTTCAAAACATTTAAGCGATTACTGCGAGGCTGGGTTTGCAACGCGGAGTCTCGGAGATCACATTATAACGTTTACTAGGGAGGGTAATGTGGCTTTGGGATGCACTTGGGACGATTATCACAAGGTTTGATACACTCGGTGGAAAAAGCATGTTTTTTAAATTATTAATCGTATTATTGGAGTGTTGAAAATTAGTGAGGGAAGCAACCAGACCGAGCCTTGAATAAATTAGGTGCATACATAGCCCTGCGTCATGGAGGGGATTGGGGGCGGGCAAATAAATTTACTTGATTAGCCAACTCAATCGGCCAGGTTGCACAGGCTCCCCGAAACGTGCAGGCACTACGAGAAGTAGAATTTCCGCGCTGCTATTCGTAGGTCTGGCATTGAACTGTGGTGTTTATAAACTTATATTGGGAAGGGATAACATCGCAGCTCCAGATCTCACGGAGACAGGGAACAAGTGCTACCCTTCCCGTAACTTCCGCATTCCCGTTTGCAGATAACGGAGAGCCGGTGCAAGGCGTTTAGTGACGTTATTTAACCGTAACGCCCGAGAAGCTAACCTTGACTTCAGGTAGCTTCAGGTCCACATTTAGGTGTCGGCATAGAAGTAACCAAAGCCAAGTATAGTGATGAGCCTGCCGCCTATGCTGGTCTGTGGACGGCCGATTTCCCTGATGCGAGTCACGTCAATGTTGATTTAAGAGCCTCGCTGATTTGTGTACCAGCCACATGGTGGTGCCCGATACAAAGGTGTAGTGGCGAGATTTTCGTGCCGATCTTTGGGGAACGAGGCAGGATACAGAGGCAGATGCCAAAGTTCTGAATGAGCCAAGTGCCCTCTAAGTCGTCAGTCCGAGTCCTATAGTTATCGGACATAGCGAATACAATTGATTTTGCCCGCTGTGAACTGCCACTTGGGGCCAAGGCAAAATCGGGGGTGATATGTCGTGTCAGAGTGCCCAGTGAACATGAAGTGTCGGATCCGTTAGAGTGCCTTGTGTCGGACCACTGCATATACTCCTCGTTCCTGCGCCACATTGCTACGCAGGTCAAAATCCAAATGCAGACCAGGGGAAGTGACACGATTTCGGATAGACCAAGGGAGTAAGGTCTGTCTGGAATGGGTTACTAACGCTTCAATTCCTCGACGTTCGGGGGCGAATACAAGTCTATGCGGATGGAGTAGATACCGAGATCTCAGGAGAAAGGTTATAATAACGTCATGCCGCCTTCCAGGACTCTGCAGAAAAGATGGGATCGGCGAAATATCATCCCTTAAGAGGCAGCAGGCGTAAGGCGAGTCCCAAACCTCATGGTTGAACGCAGGAAACTGTGAGGGTGACATTAGAGAAGAAATGCACAATCCAGTTCTCAGAAAGCCAAGGAACATACTGACAGTTGACAGATATCCTACGTTGGCAATAAAGGTCTGAACCTAAGCAAACTTGTGAAGTGCGCACGCGGATGCCGAGACCGGAATAGAGAGTGCCTTCCTCCATGTTGTTGTCTCTCGGTCGACTGCGTCATCTTCAGACCTGTGTTCAGCATCGTTAGTGGCAGCATCGAGCAACACTGCTTAATAGTTACAGTATTTGATTGACAGCGACAGCACAGCCATCGCTGAGATTACCACGAGACGCTGTAGTGGATGCAGTAACGCGCTCATTGTTCCCACCATATCACCATCGTCCCCGATGCCAGCACGCTCATCACGAATAACAAAAAAGGGACGTTCGAAGCGCAAGCGGATCCATGAAGATGAGGACATGCTCGACCTACGGATACCGCCGTCGATGGAGACAGGCGTTGCTCAAACCATGAATTCCATCGCGCACATGGAACGATGTATTGCTCGCATCCTCCTACTTCGCTACCAGCAAGATATCGCAAGACTATTCTCCACAAGATTGCATAATGTCGCTCTCGAATACATCCCAAAGCTAATTCATCATTGCGTGGCATTGACTGGTCCTGGCTGGATTGCAAATAACGCAGATTCAGAGGAGATCAAGGATTTCTTTCGATCGGCCATTGCGATGGACCTTAGGCAGAGTGGTGAACGCGTAGCTACCAAGTCGGTGTTGTGGTCGTATACTGCTCTTCGTCACTTTGTAAGTAGGACAACATATCTACCGAATGTCGTCTGACCTGTTGTTTGTAGGCGATATCGCATAATATTCACATCTGCGAGAAACGAGGCCTTCATTCTCTTCGCCTGTTACCATATTATCCTCAACTAAAGGCTCATATGCATTCTCTGGAAAAGTTGGGATCTCCGACGTTTGTCAAGCCACCAATGCTTGGTCCCCTCACACCTGGCCTTGAACTCCTTGAACGGCATTGTCTACTTCGAGACAAGATGCGAATAAAAAATCCAGCATGGGATGATTGGCGTATCAAGCTCAAAGTAGGCTATGAAAGGCTAGTGGATACTCTCTGGCGCACGGCACGCGAATTTGATGTACGAGGCTATGGGCTGGTCCTACGGGAGAAGTTGACGACCAAGTGGTGCGATTGCGGTTGTTCGACGGATAATCTTGGAGAAGTTTGTGAAAGAACTGTCAGAGAGGATGAAGAAGAGGCTGGGAAACGTCCTGGAAAGGAGCGAGAATGGGATGGACGTGGGTCAGGTGTATGGGGATGGGAGACCGAGGAAGAAGAGGATGTATGGGAAATGAGACTGGACTTTGGTGGACTTGAAGCGGACGAATGTGATGGGATGGATGACATGTCGATTGGTGAGATGATGGAATGGCGGTACATTAAAGCTGAGCGAGCAAAAGAAAAGGTGTGCATGATCGTACCAATCGCATCTAAAAC
>Ga0157379_10001119_pt1 | contig 21936 bp, 25 predicted proteins | sample S25metaG_FD_121802 | JGI IMG/M metagenome (GOLD analysis project Ga0157379, IMG submission 121802) | Switchgrass rhizosphere microbial communities from Kellogg Biological Station, Michigan, USA - S2-5 metaG | ecosystem: Host-associated > Plants > Roots > Rhizosphere > Soil | place: USA... | reverse complement strand
GGGCCTGCAAGTGCAGGTGGGCGTCGTGTGTCCGGAACCACGGTCCCGGTCAGGGACAACTCCCGATGAGTACAATTAAGGCCCCTGGGCATCGCAACCTGACGCGCGAGACAGTGACCGTCCATCAACCAGTCTAGGCGTGTGCCAGGCGCGCGGCAATGTCCGCGAGTTTCTTTGTGGCGCTCTCCAGGGCATCGGCAGCCAGGCTTTCCGCCTGTTCCGCCCGAAGATGCAATTTATGTTTGTCGCCATCTCCCGCGCCAGGCTGTGCCTTGCCGTTCAATTCATGCCGTTCATCGGCGATCAGCAAGGCCGCCAGCAACAGCATGCGGGCATCGCCCACCTGCCCCACCGAACCCAGCACTTCGCGTGCCTTTTGATCGACATGGGCGGCGAGTTCCTTCAGATGCCCTTCCTCGCCTTCATCACAGGCTATTGTATAGGCACGGCCGTTGACCATTACATTTACCAACGGCATGTGGCGCTTCCTTTTTTTGGGGTCGCACGTCCGGACGGCATCGCTTCGCTCGCCTGGCCGATGCTCCCGGTATAGGCGCGGCCGTTCACCACGACATTGACCAACGGCATCGCTCGCTCCTATCTCGCCAGCGCGGCGCGTATTTCGCCAATGGCGCCGTCCAACCGGCCTTCCACTTCTTCGGTGAGACCCGAAAGCGCGGCCACTTCCTCTTCCAGCTCAGCGATACGGGCCAGGAGCTTTTCGCGTTCCGTCTCCAGCTCCGCCACCCGTTCCGGCAGCTTGGCCGCCGCATCCAGGCTTTCCCCCACCGAACCGGCGGCGTTCTCCAGGGCTTCGAGGGCGGCTTCGAAGCGCTTTTGCGCCAATTCCAACCGGCTCATGCGCGCCTTCATCGCTCAATTTCCCCAAGACCTTAGGCCCGCGTGTCCCGATTCCGCAAACTGTATATCGGGCGACTAACAGATTGTGGGATCGCAGGCTCCGCAGAAATCGTTGAATCCGGGGCCGTTTCGGGTCCGAAATTCCCCAAATACCGCTATCAAGAGACTGCGAATTTCGGACACACGGCATGAGGAACGGAAATCGGGCCAACCGATACGCGTTGCCGGCATGCCACGAGGCCTTGACGGGGGCGCCAGCCGCTCGCTAAGGCCAGCCACCACCAGCCGGGAAACCCCGAATGACCCTGTCCGACCAGGCTCCTCCTGAGCAGAATACTGTCCGTCACCTGGCCAATGTGATCCGGGTCCTGTCCATGGACGCGGTAGAAACCGCCAAATCCGGCCACCCTGGGTTGCCGATGGGCATGGCCGACGTGGCCACCGTCCTGTTCTCCCGATTCTTGAAATTCAATGCCGCCCAGCCGGGCTGGCCGGACCGCGACCGCTTTGTGCTGTCGGCGGGCCACGGGTCGATGCTGCTCTATTCCCTGCTCTGGCTGACGGGCTATCCGGAAATCACCATCGAGGACCTCAAGCATTTCCGCAAAGTGGGCAGCCCCACCGCCGGCCATCCCGAGCATGGCGACCTGCCGGGAATCGAAACCACCACCGGGCCGCTGGGCCAGGGCATCGCCAATGCCGTGGGCATGGCGCTGGCCGAACGCATCCTCAATGCGCGCTTCGGCGACGATCTGGTCAATCACAAGACCTATGTGATCGCCTCGGACGGTGACCTGATGGAAGGCATCAGCCATGAAGCCATCACCTTGGCGGGGCATCTCAAGCTTTCCAACCTGATCGTGTTGTGGGACCACAACAACATCACCATCGACGGCGCGCTCTCGCTGTCGGATTCCACCAACCAGGCGGAGCGCTTCCAGGCGGCCGGCTGGACGGTGGACAGCTGCGACGGCCATGACGCCGCCGATATCTTCCGCGCCCTGCAGAAAGCCCAAAAGGCTGACGGTCCGGTGATGATCGCCTGCCGCACCATCATCGGTTTCGGCATGCCGGGCCGCCAGGGCACCCAGAAGGCCCATAGCGATGCACCGGGCGCCGAGGTGGTGGCGGGCGCGCGCAAGGAGCTGGACTGGTCCTATGAGCCCTTTGTGGTGCCGGACGACCTGCTCAACCAATGGCGCGCCATCGGCAAGGCCGGCGGCAAGGACTACCAAGCCTGGAGCGCGCGCAAATCAGCCAGCAGCCGTGCCAAGGAATTCGACGACACCATCAACGATGTGCTTCCGGCATCGTTAAGTCCCGCGCTTACCGCTCTGAAGGAAAAACTCTCGGCCGAAAAGCCCGCCGCCGGCACCCGCAAGATGTCGGAAAAGGCGCTGGAAGTGATCAATGCCGAACTCACCAACACCATCGGCGGGTCGGCCGACCTGACGCCGTCCAACAACACCAAAACCAAGAACATCATCGAAGTGTCGCCGGGGAAATTCGACGGCCGCTATATCCATTACGGCATCCGCGAGCATGGCATGGCCGCGGCCATGAACGGCATGGCGCTGCATGGCGGCATCATTCCTTACGGCGGCACCTTCATGGTGTTCTCGGACTATTGCCGTCCCGCCATCCGGCTGGCGGCGCTGATGGGCATCCGCGTGGTCTTTGTAATGACGCACGACTCCATCGGCGTGGGCGAAGATGGTCCCACCCATCAGCCGATCGAACAGTTGGCCGCCCTGCGCGCCATTCCCAACCTGAAGGTTTTCCGTCCCGCCGATGGCGTGGAGACGGCGGAATGCTGGGAGCTGGCACTGAAGGACTCCCGCCGCCCCAGCCTGATCGCTTTCTCGCGCCAGGATGTGCCCACCTTGCGTACCACCCACACGCCGGAGAATCTGTCGGCCAAAGGCGCCTATGAACTGATCGGCGATGCCAATGCCAAGGTGACCTTCCTGGCCACCGGCACCGAAGTCAGCATGGCGGTGGAAGCCAGGAACAAGCTTGCCGCGGAAGGCATCGCGGCGCGTGTGGTGTCGATGCCGAGCTGGACCTTGTTCGAGGAACAGCCCGAGGACTATCGCAAGCAGGTGCTGGGACCCGGGACCGTCAAGGTTGCCATCGAGGCCGGCTGCCGTGAGGGCTGGGACCGCTATATCGGATCGGAGCTTCTGGGCCCGGCAGGTGCCTTCATCGGCATGCACAGTTTCGGCGCCAGCGGCCCCTATAAGGACGTCTATGCCAAGTTCGGCATTTCCGCCGACGCAGCGGTGGCGGCTGCGAAGAAATTGCTCAAGTAATTCAGGAGAACAAGATGGCACTTCGGGTTGCAATCAACGGCTTCGGACGCATCGGACGGCTGGTGTTGCGGGCGATCGTGGAATCAGGACGCCGCGACATCGAAGTCGTGGCGGTCAACGATCTCGGGCCCGTGGAGACCAATGCCCATCTGCTCCGCTATGACAGCGTGCATGGCCGTTTCCCCGCCCAGGTCAGCGTGGACGGCGAATACATGATCGCCGCCGGCCACAAGATCAAAGTCACCGCCATCAAGAATCCCGCCGAGCTTCCCCACAAGGAACTCGACGTGGACATCGCCCTGGAATGCACCGGCATCTTCACCACCAAGGAGAAGGCATCCGCCCATTTCGCCGCCGGCGCCAAGCGCGTGCTGGTCTCGGCACCGTGTGACGGCGCCGACCTGACGGTGGTCTATGGCGTCAATCACGACAAGCTGACCAAGGACATGCTGGTGGTCTCCAACGCCTCCTGCACCACCAACTGCCTGGTGCCGGTGGCCAAGGTGCTCAACGACGCGGTGGGCATCGAGCGCGGCATGATGACCACCATTCACAGTTACACCAACGACCAACCCTCGCTGGACCAGATGCACAAGGATCTCTATCGCGCCCGCGCCGCGGCGCTGTCGATGATCCCCACCTCGACCGGCGCCGCCAAGGCCGTCGGCCTGGTGCTGCCGGAGCTCAAAGGCAAGTTGGACGGCGTGTCGGTGCGCGTACCGACGCCGAACGTCTCGTTGGTCGACCTGAAATTCTGCGCCCGCAAGAACACCACCGTTGCCGAAGTAAATGACGCCATCAAGGCCGCGGCTGCCGGCCCCATGAAGGGCATCCTGGAGGTCGTGCATGACAAGCTGGTGTCGATGGACTTCAATCACAATCCCGCCTCGTCCAGCTTTGCGCTGGACCAGACCAAGGTGATGGACGGCAGCTTCGTCTCGATCATGACCTGGTATGACAATGAGTGGGGCTTCTCCAACCGCATGGCCGACACCGCCGTGGCGATGGGTAAGCTGATTTAACTCTAACCTTGTCATGCCCGCGAAAGCGGGCATCCAATTTGCTATCTCGTGGTTGTTGTTTGAAGTTGGATTCCCGCTTACGCGGGAATGACAAAAAAGAGAAAAAGATGGCATTCAGAACGCTCGATGACCTGGATGTGAAGGGTAAGCGCGTGCTGGTGCGCGCCGATCTCAATGTCCCGGTGGCTGACGGCAAGGTGACCGACGATACCCGCATCGTCCGCCAGGCTCCCACCATCAAGGAACTGGCGGAAAAAGGCGCGCGCGTGATCGTGCTCAGCCATTTCGACCGGCCCAAGGGCAAGGTGGTGCCGTCCATGTCGCTGAAGGTGCTGGTGGAGCCGCTGGCGCAGGCTGTGGGCCGCAAGGTCGCTTTCGCCGAGGATTGCGTCGGGCCCAAGGCGCAGGAAGCCGTCGCCGCGCTGAAGGACGGCGATGTCCTGCTCCTGGAAAACACCCGCTTCCATAAGGGCGAGGAAGCCAATGATCCCGCCATGGCCAAGGACTTGGCGGCGCTGGGCGACATCTTCGTCAACGATGCTTTCAGTGCCGCGCATCGCGCCCATGCCTCCACCGAAGGCGTGGCGCGGCTGTTACCCAACGCAGCCGGCCGCTCCATGCAGGCGGAACTGACCCATCTGGAAAAGGCCCTAGGCAATCCCCAACGTCCGCTGATGGCGGTGGTGGGCGGCGCTAAGGTCTCCACCAAGATCGAGCTCTTGCAGAATCTGGTGCAGCGGGTCGAGACCTTGGTGATCGGCGGCGCCATGGCCAACACCTTCCTGGCCGCCGAAGGCATCAATGTCGGCAAATCGCTTTATGAGGCCGATCACCTGGAGACGGCCCGCAAGGTGATCCATATGGCCAATGAATCCGGCGCAGTGATCCTGTTGCCCCGCGACCTGGTGGTGGCGAAGGAATTCAAGCCGGGCGCGGCGCACCGCACTGTGCCGGCAACCGGGATCGGCGCCGATGAAATGGCGCTGGATGTGGGGCCGCAGAGCATTAGGGCATTCGAGAACCGGCTGTTGACCACCCGCACCCTGGTATGGAACGGACCGTTCGGCGCCTTTGAAACCGCCCCTTTCGACCAGGGAACCGTGGCCGCGGCACAAAAAGTCGCAAGCCTGACCCGGGCCGGTCAGCTACTGTCCGTGGCCGGCGGCGGCGACACCGTCGCGGCCCTGGCCCATGCCGGGGTGGAACAGGATTTCACCTACGTCTCGACCGCGGGTGGCGCGTTCCTGGAATGGCTTGAAGGCAAGGAATTGCCGGGCGTCGAGGCCCTGCAGACCAAATAGAGGCGGGAACATGAATCTGGAAGAACTGAACAAGATCGCACGCAAGATGGTGGCGCCCGGCAAGGGCATCCTGGCGGCGGATGAATCCACCGGCACCATCCAGAAGCGCTTCGACAAGATCGGTGTCGCCAACACCGAGGAGAACCGCCGCGACTATCGCGAAATGCTGTTCCGCACCGAAAAGACCATGCGCGAGCATATCTCCGGCGTGATCCTCTATGACGAAACCATCCGCCAGAAAGCCAAGGACGGCACGCCGCTGGTCAAGCTGATCGAAGCCGCCGGCTCGGTCCCGGGCATCAAGGTGGATGCCGGCGCCAAGCCGCTGGCGGGCGCCCCGAACGAAACCATCACCGAAGGCCTGGATGGGCTGCGCGAGCGGTTCCAGGACTATTACAAGCTGGGCGCGCGCTTCGCCAAATGGCGCGGCGTGTATGAGATCGCGCAGGGCAATCCCAGCCATGACGCTATTCACGCCAATGCCCATGCGCTGGCCCGTTATGCGGCCCTGGCGCAGGAAAACCAGATCGTCCCGATCGTAGAGCCGGAACTGCTGATGGATGGCGATCACACCATCGAGCGCTGCGAAGGCGTCACCGAATGGATCCTGAAGGAAGTCTTCCAGGAACTCTATTACGCGGGTGTGAAACTGGAAGGCATGATCCTCAAGCCCAACATGGTCGTGCCGGGCAAGAAGTGCCCCAAGCAAAACTCGGTGCAGGAAGTGGCGGAGCGCACCATCAAGGTGCTGAAGCGCTGCGTGCCGGGCGCGGTGCCGGGCATCGCCTTCCTGTCGGGCGGCCAGTCGGACGAGGAAGCCACTGCCCATCTTTCGGCGATGAATGCCATTGGCGGGCTGCCCTGGGCGCTGACCTTCTCCTATGGCCGCGCGCTGCAGGCCGCGCCCCAGGCGGCGTGGAGCGGCAAGGCGGAGAATGTGGCCAAGGGCCAAGCCGCCTTTGCCCACCGCGCGCTGATGAATTCTCTGGCCGCACTGGGCAAGTGGAGCCCTGCCGACGAAAAGAAAGCAGCTTAGTCATATGATGACCCCCTCCGATTTCAGTTCGGCTGGCTTGAGCGCCGCCCTCAACCTCTCGGCCCTTCGGGCCTCGACCGCTGAAATCACCTCCCCCTCTTGTGCGCTGACGCGCGTTCGGTGGGCGAAAGGTCCACTGGACCTTTCGCCTACCCGCCTCACGAGGAGGCGGGCCTCTGGAATTCCGCGCCCGAATGTCTGATTGCCGCCTTTACCTGATTTCGCCGCCGAGGCTCTCGGCGGCGAATTTTTTGGGACCGCTGAAGGAAGCACTCAAAGGAGGCGACGTCGCCTCATTTCAGTTGCGCTTGAAGCATGTCAGCGACGATGAGATCCGCCGAGCGGTGGATACCCTGCGCTCTGTGGTGCAGGCCCATGGTACCGCCTTCATCCTGAATGACCGGCCCGATCTCGCAGCGGAACTGGGCTGTGATGGCGTTCATATCGGCCAGGAAGATGCGAGCTACGCGGAAGCGCGCGCTGCCTTGCCCGAAGGCATCGTCGGCGTCACTTGTCACGACAGCCGGCATCTGGCCATCGACGCTGCCGAGGCCGGAGCCGATTATGTCGCCTTCGGCGCCTTCTTTCCCACCCAGACCAAGGAGCCCAAGACCAGCGCGGATGTCGAACTGCTGCGCTGGTGGAGTGAGATCATGGTGGTTCCTTCCGTCGCTATCGGCGGCATCACCGTGACCAATGCATCGCCCCTGATCGAAGCGGGTGCCGATTTTCTCGCCGTCTCGTCAGGCGTGTGGGAGCATCCCGATGGCGCGGAAAGTGCGGTGCGGGCTTTCAACGCGCTGTTCGCGTGAGAGCTCTGGCCACATGAAAGCCCTAGCGACATGAAAGAACGCCTGATGGGCTTTCTGTTTTGCGGCGCCCTGCTGGCCATTCTGATCAATTACGCCGCCGACAAGATTCATGCCCGCCTGTTCGCGGACTCATTGTGGTTCCAGGCGCACTGGTACATCCCCTATGTGCTTGTGCCCGCGGCATCGCTGCTGGCGCTGGCCTTCAGCCTGGGCTTCTTCCGCCCCAAGACCCCGCGCTGGGCCGACGCTCTGGCCCTGCTGGCCACCGCCCTGCTGGTCTATCTCACCCTGGGCGGCAGCTATTCCTGCTGGCATTACTGTTTCTGAATTCCAGACATGTCATGGCCGGGCTTGACCCGGCCATCCATCTATCCAGCGGCACAATGGATGGCCGCCCAGGGGCGGCCATGACAAGTTGAGATTGGGACCAAGGCTGGCTATAACCCGCCCGCTGTTTGAACCCGCGAACCGTCCACCACCCCCGCCCCCGGAGGCTTTAGAAACCATGGCCAAGATCACCGGCAACGAAATCAGCCCCGGTACCCTGATCAATTACGACGGCGGGCTTTGGATCGCGGTCAAGACCCAGAAGGTCAAGCCCGGCAAGGGCGGCGCCTACAACCAGGTCGAACTCAAGAACGTCACCAGCGGCACCAAGCTGAACCAGCGCTTCCGCTCCGACGAAGCGGTGGACGAAGCCATCCTGGACAAGAAGGACTTCCAGTTCCTCTATGCCAGCGGCGACATGCTGACCTTCATGGACATGGAAACCTACGACCAGATCGAGCTGGCCAGCGACTTCGTGGGCGAGCAGGCGCAGTTCCTGCAGGACGGGATGAAGACCCTGGTGCAGCTTTATGACGGCAAGCCCATCGGCATCAAGCTGCCGGTGCAGGTGACATTGACCGTGGCCGAAGCCGATCCGGTGCTGAAAGGCGGCACCGCGGCGCCATCCTACAAGAGCGCGGTGCTGGAGAACGGTATGCGCATCCAGGTCCCGCCTTTCATCGCCGCCGGCGAGAAGATCATCGTCGCCACCGAAGACGGCTCTTATGTGCGGCGGGCTGAATAGTGGTTTACACATCGCCCGCCCCGAACGTCATGATTGCCGCTGCCCGCAGGAGCATCGGGCAGGCGAGCGAAGCGAAGCCGTCGCCCGTGCGACCATAGAAAGAATCAAATGGTCTATACCTCACCCGCCCTGAACGTCATGATCGCCGCCGCGCGTAAGGCCGGCCGCCCGCTGATCCGCGATTTCAATGAGCTGGAGAATCTCCAGATATCGATGAAGGGTCCGGCGGATTTCGTCACCAGCGCCGACAAGCGCACCGAAAAAATCCTGATCGAGGAACTCAGCAAGGCCCGTCCCGGTTACGGCTTTCTGGGCGAGGAAGGCGGCGCGATCACCGGCGCCGACAAGACCCACCGTTTCATCATTGACCCGATCGACGGCACCACCAATTTCATGCATGGCATCCCGCACTTCGCCATCTCCATCGGTTTGGAGCGCGAAGGCCAGATGGTGTCGGGTGTAATCTACAACCCGGTCACTGACGACCTCTATACCGCCGAGAAGGGCCACGGCGCCTATCTCAACAACAAGCGGCTGCGCGTCGCCGCCCGCAAGGAACTGGCGCCCAGCGTGATCGCCACCGGCTTGCCGTTCCTGGGGAAAGAAGGCCATGCCCGCGCCAGCGCCGAAATGGCGGAGGTGATGAATGTCACCGCGGGTATCCGCCGCTTCGGTTCGGCCTCGCTCGATCTCGCCTATGTCGCGGCGGGTCGCTTCGACGGTTTCTGGGAACACAGCCTGCAGGCCTGGGACATCGCCGCGGGTATCGTCCTGGTGCGGGAAGCAGGCGGCATGATCACGGATCTGCGCGGCGGGACGGAGATGCTGACCCACGGAACCGTGCTAGCTGCGAACGAAAATCTGCACCCGCAACTGTTGAAGCTTCTCAAAGGTGTCAAGAGCGTCTGAAGGGCAGTTTCGTCGCGGTCGGCGGACCTGCCTACCACGCCCCAAGGCCAGTGATCCCTGCCTGATACTCAGCGATGCGGCGGCTGGTCGCCGGGGAAGTCAACGGCGGTATCTGGTCGAGAGGAAACCACCTGGCTTCCTCGATCTCCATCGGGTCGGCTTTCGGCAGGTCAGCGGAAGCGTTGGAGACCGTCCGAACGGCAAAGATGACAATGTGATCGTCTTTTGCTTGGCGGCGGCTGTGATAAACGCCCAGTACGCGTTCGACACGGGGGCTGGCGATCGCCAGCTCTTCCTTCAATTCCCGCAACAAGGCCGCTTCGATGCTCTCGCCCTTTTTCACGCCGCCGCCGGGAAGATACCATTGGTCGGTGTAGGTGTGCCGGACAAGGGCGACGCGATCCAGTTGATCGAGGACTACCGCCCGAACGCCAATGGTCCTGGGTTTTGTAAGCCGCCAAACCAGATGCGCCGCTTTGCTAAGGAACCGATGATGCAATGCCATTCAATTCCCCTACGCCGCCGCGCACTCACCGCACTCGTCCCGCCCGGTTTTCCAGCACCACATTGCTGAGCTTGGCCGATGACACGGTCGCGGGCAAATGTGAGGTAAAGCCGATCCCCACATAGAACGGCCCGTCGATGTGGAGCGTAATGGGTGCGCCTTCGGGATGCATCGGTTCGCCCTGCCAGCTGATCCAGAGCTGGAAGGTGTCGCCTTTTTTCTCGATGCCGATGCGGCCGGCATGCAGGCTCACCAGGCTGTCCGGTGTGGCGCCGCCCGGCAAGTCGCCGCGCGAGCCGACACGATATTCCATGTCCTTGATGCGGGAGTTCTGAACCTCACGCCGCGCCAGATGCACCATGCCCGCGCCGTGCTGGGCCACCAGCGCTTCCACCGAGTCATCATTGAGGCCCTGGCGGATCACCAGTGCCGCCTTGCGGTCGCCAAAGCCGGACGGATCGGGAAAGCTGATGGACGCCGCCAGCGAGACATCGCCCGACATCCTCTTCCACAGATAGCGGAACTCGTCGCGCGTGTACCAGATGTTATAGCCAGCCGAGGTGATGGTGTAGCTCTTGTCCGCCGGGTCGTAACCGGCATCGCCCTGCACCAGGGCCGCGCCCACATCACTCTGGTTCTCGAATATGCCGATGGGCTTGTTCAAGGTGACGGGATCGCGGTGAAAATCCAGAGGCGGCGCGACTTGTTTATGCGTGGGCGAATCCGGCAAGGCCCAGTCCGGCACCACGACACCCGCCGGCGCGGTCTGCGCTACGGCGGGAGCCGCCAGCAGCAATAGAAGGCTAGCGAACCTTACCGGCCGCATTTTCCACCACCACATCGGCGACTTTCGCGGTCAGCACATTGGCTGGCAAATGCGAGGTGAAACCCAGACCAACATAGACCGGGCCATTGGTCTTGAACGTCACCGGTCCGCCTTCGGGATGCAGCGGTTCGCCCTGCCAGCTGATGTAAAGCTGGAATTGATCACCCTTCTTTTCGATGCCGATGCGGGCGGGGTGGAAAGTCTGCGGCCCCTTCTCATCCGTCCCGGCGCGCGGCTGGCGCGCGGAGCGGTATTCGACATCGGTCATCTGCCCGCCCTTTTCCGCCCGCCAGGAAATATGCACCATGCCGTTGCCATGCTGGGCGGCCATGATCTGGCGGGAATCGTCATCCAGGCTGTCGCGGAAGATCAGCACCACCTTGCGGTCATGGAAATCATTCAGGTCGGGCCAGTTGACGCTCGCCGCCAGCGAGACATCGCCGTCCATCTTCTTCCAGAGATAGCGAAATTCGTCGCGCTGGTACCAGATGTTATAGCCGGCGGAATTGATGGTGTAGGTCTTGGCCACACCGTCGTAGCTGGCGTTGCCCGGCGCCAGCGCACCGCCCACATCGCTCTGCCCGTCAAACTGGCCGACCGCGGTGTTGAAGGTCACCGAAGCGCGATGAAAATCGGCCGGCGGCGGCACTTGCTTGTGGTTGGCCGACCCCGGCAGCGCCCAATCCGGCACGTCGACACCGGGTGGCGCCGGCGGCGGCACCAGCGACTGTGCAAAAGCGGATGAAATAGAAAGTGCGGACAAAGCCGCGAGCACAACGGCGCGCATGATGCCTCCCAGCTTGGGGCCTTCTCAGCGCCCCGTTAGCGCTACCGTGCCGCCATTTCCATTAGAATTCAATGACCGTGCGTATGGATTCCCCCGAATGCATCAAATCGAACGCCTCGTTGATGCGGTTCAAGGGAAGTTTATGCGTGATCAGCGGATCGATGCTGATCTTGCCGTCCATGTACCAGTCCACGATCTGCGGCACCTGGGTGCGGCCGCGCGCGCCGCCGAAAGCGGTGCCCTTCCACACCCGTCCCGTCACCAGCTGAAACGGCCTGGTCTTGATCTCCTGCCCTGCGCCGGCCACGCCGATGATGATGCTTTCGCCCCAGCCGCGATGGCAGCATTCCAGCGCCTGGCGCATCAGATCGACATTGCCGACACATTCGAATGAATAATCGGCGCCGCCCTTGGTCAGTTCAACCAGATGGGGCACCAGGTCGCCCTTCACCTCTTTGGGATTGACGAAATGGGTCATGCCGAACTGCCGCGCCAGTTGCTCGCGCGCCGGATTGATGTCGACGCCCACGATCATGTTGGCGCCCGCCATGCGCGCGCCCTGGATCACATTGAGGCCGATGCCGCCCAGCCCGAACACCACGACGTTGGCGCCGGGCTCGACCTTGGCGGTGTTGATCACCGCCCCGATGCCGGTGGTGACGCCGCAGCCGATGTAGCAGACCTTGTCGAAGGGCGCGTCTTCGCGGATTTTCGCCAGCGCGATCTCCGGCAGCACGGTGTGGTTCGAGAAGGTAGAGCAGCCCATATAGTGATGGATCTTCTTGCCCCCGATGGAGAAGCGCGAGGTGCCGTCCGGCATCACCCCCTGGCCCTGAGTGGAACGGATCGAGGTGCAGAGATTTGTCTTGTGCGAGGTGCAGCTTTTGCACTGCCGGCATTCCGGGGTGTAGAGTGGAATGACATGGTCGCCTTTCTTGAGCGAGGTGACGCCAGCCCCCACCTCCACCACCACGCCGGCGCCTTCATGGCCGAAGATCACGGGGAACAGGCCTTCCGGATCGGCACCCGAACGGGTGAATTCGTCGGTGTGGCAGACCCCGGTCGCCTTGATCTCGACCAGCACCTCGCCGGCCTTGGGTCCTTCGAGTTCCACCTCCTCGATCACCAGGGGCTGTCCGGCCGCATAGGCCACGGCGGCTTTGGTTTTCATGCAGATAGCTCCAGTTGGGGCAGCGCAATCTGAGGCATTTGGGTAATGGTTGCAAAGTGTTAGATTACCGCTAGGCTGGTCTGGGGCCGGGTTTCCTTAAGCTGTCGGAATTCAATGCGTTTGACGTCAAGCCTGGCTGTTGTTGCCCTTGTGGGACTGGCGGCCCTTTCTGCCGCCCAGGCACAGACCGTGGCCAACTTTCAGGAGGTGCAGGTCACGCCGGTGCGGCCCGGCGGTGGCGTGCTGCTTTATCCGGGTGGCGAATATTCCCGTGTGGTGCCGCCTCTGCTTTACCCGGGCGAATCCTCGGCTCCCATCAGCCTGCATATGCCTGGGCCGCATCGCCGCAGCCTGAACCGCAACCTGGCCCGCGGCGGCGCGCCCCGCGCCAAACCAGCCGAACCCAGGGTGGCAGTGGCAAAACCACCTCCGCCTCCCAAGGTCGCCCCGCCCAAATCAGCTCCTAAACTGGCCAGCGCCGCGCCACCGCCGCAGCAAACCCCGTCTGCCAACTTCAATCCTTTCGGGGGCGCACCAGATCTCAGCCACGCGCTCACGGGCGGCGCGCCAACGCCGCCGCCAAGGACCGCATCCTCCGGCGGCCCGGCCGATCTCGCTCATGCACTCACCGGCGCACCGCCGCCACCAAAGCCGGCCCCGCCGCCCAAAAGGTCCGCTTCGGCCAACCCCATCCCCGACCTCAGCCATGCGCTCACCGGTCCGGCACCGACACCGCAACAGACCGCGCCGGCCGGTCCCACCACCGGCAATGAGAACCTGACCAAGCGCAGCGTCATTCTGTTCGCCAAGGATGCGCCCGATCCGGCCAAGCAGGCGCTGGGTGCGCTCAAATTCCTGGCCGGTGATCTCAATGCCGCCATGATCACGCCAAACGCCCGGATCGAATTGCAGGCCTTTGGCGGGGCCAAGGGCGACAAGGGTTCCGACGCGCGCCGCCTTTCGCTCAAGCGCGCGCTTTCCATCCGCCAGGTGCTGATCGATGACGGCGTTTCGGCGGACCGCATAGATGTACGCGCCATGGGCGGGGTCGATGATACGGGGCCCACTGACAGGGTGGACGTTTACGTCAAGGCCTGAATTGTTCTTAACAATTTCCAATTAGGCCCGCACCGCCAAGCCGGATAGAAGGACACCGATGCGCGTATTTTTGTGTGTGATTCTCCTGCTCCTGGCCGGCGCCGACGCGGCGATGGCGGGCGGCAGTGAAAGCGTCGGCACCGACGTGGCTATCGCCCTGCCCTTGATCGCGGGCGGCATCACCTTGGCCAAGGACGACTGGAAAGGCAGCGCCCAACTGACGGTGGATACGATCGCCACCGTAGGCCTCGCCTATGGCCTCAAGCATGTGATCCGCGAACAGCGCCCCGACAAAAGCGATTTCCAGTCCATGCCTTCGGACACGTCGGCCCTGGCCTTTGCTCCGGCGCAATTTCTCTGGGACCGCTATGGCTGGGAATATGGCGTGCCGGCCTATGCCGCCGCCACCTTCGTGGCCTGGAGCCGCGTCGATGCGCAAAAGCACCATTGGTATGACGTGACCGCCAGCGCAGCGATTGCTTTCGGCATGAGCAAGATCTTTACCACCACCTATCAGCCGCGCGGGTTGCGCTATGGCGTGACGCCCACCGACGGCGGCGCCTATGCGGCGCTGTCGTACAACTTTTAAACCCGCACCGTCACATCCGCGAACTTGTCCACCCGGCGTAACGGCGGGAACAGCTTCATCCACAATCCCACCACCAGCAGAGTGCCGATGCCGCCGAATATCACGGCGGGCACGGTTCCCATCAGCGCCGCGGTGGTGCCGGATTCAAACTCGCCCAACTCGTTGGAGGCGCCGATGAACAGCATGGACACGGCGGAGACCCGGCCGCGCATGGCGTCGGGGGTGGAAAGCTGGATCAGGGAGCCACGGATATTGACGCTCACCATGTCGGAGGCGCCCAACACGAACAGCGCCACCAGCGAAATAGGAAACCAGGTGGAAAACCCGAACACGATGGTGGCAATGCCGAACACCGCCACTGCCGCAAACATCTTGCTGCCCACTCCCTTCTTGATCGGCCAGTGGGTGAGGAAAAAGGCCATCGAGAAAGCCCCCGCCGCCGGCGCGCTGCGCAAAAAGCCCAGGCCCAGCGGCCCGACATGCAAGATGTCGCGGGCATAGACCGGCAACAGCGCGGTCGCCCCGCCCAACAGGACAGCAAACAGATCCAGCGAAATCGCGCCCAGCACCACGGGGCGCGAGCGTACGAACCGCACCCCTTCGGCCACGCGCTCATAGCGGGTCTGGTCGGTCGCTTCCGGCTTGTAGCGCCGCCCGCCCAATCGCGACACGATCAGCGCCGCGCCGACGAAGCCGGCGATGCAAAGGGAATAGACCGGCACCGGACCCAGCGCATAGAGAAAGCCGCCCAGCGCCGGACCGGAAATGGTGGCGGCGGTAAAGAAAGATGAACTGAAGGCCATGGATTTGGAGATGCGTTCGGGCGGCACCAGGAAGGGCAACAAGGACGAACCTGACGGCCCGGCAAAGCCGCGCGCCGAGCCGAACAGCACCAGCACCACGAAATACATCCACGCCTCGTGCGGCCGAAACAGGCTGAGCAGCAGGAACAGGAGACTGCAGGTCGCCTGCAGGCCGGCCGCCAGGCTGTAGACCCGGCGCTGGTTGAAGCGGTCGGTGATATCGCCCGCCGGCAGGGTCAAAAGGAACATGGGCAGGAACTGGCACAGCCCCACCAGGCCCAGCGCCAAAGGCGTGCGCTCCATGTCATAGACCTGCCAGCCGATGGCGACGGACTGGACCTGGATGGCCAAAGTGGAAATGAACCGCGAGGTGACGAAGAGATAAAGATCGCGGTCGCGGTAAAGGGGGGCATCGCTCATGGGAGGTCAGCGATCTAACATGCGAAACCCCAAAACAACAGGTGGCGGAACGGTCCTAGGCCTTTGCGGGCGGTTCGTGTAAACCGGCGGGCGGGGGAGTGGCCGGTTTACGGCCTGGTGCGATTGTCGGAGCGATTTTCTGGTCACTGTGTCCGCAATGAAACGGTCCAGGTTCTGGATCTTCTTTTCCATGGCAGCGGCCTTGGTGGGCATACCGGCCTGGCCCATGACGGCGGCCGCGGCGGAGCTCACCATTCGCGTGGACAATGTCCTGCCCGCGGGGGGTATCATCAGGCTGGGCCTGTATGACGCGGCCCGCTATCCCGACGACAATTCCAAGCCCGTCGCCTCAGCCGACGTCACGGCGGTGGCGGGTGAGACGGTCATCACCCTGCACGCGATTCCCCCCGGCACCTACGCGATCCAGACCTTTCAGGACGTGAACGCCAACGACAAGATGGACACCTCCTGGTTGGGGCTGCCGCTGGAGCCGTTCGGATTTTCGCAGGACGCCAAGCCCTTTCTCAGCAAACCCTCCTTCGATGAAGTGAAGTTCACCCTGGCGGCCGGAGACAACAGCCAGGTCATCCATTTGCAGAACTCGGTCAAAGATTCGCCCACCAACAAAGCCCGCGACTCCATCCGCGCGCGCCAACGCAAGTGAGCTGACAGATGTACCGTGCGATTTCAAACCACAGCTATTCCAGAAACATCGTTGTTTCTGTTCTCGCGATACTTTCCGCAAATTGCGGCAACGCTTTCGCCGCCGATGACGGCATTCTGCCTCCGGACTGGCATCTTACCGGCACCTTGGGGGTCACCAACACCAATGGCAGCTATGGCACCCCGAACAACACCAATGTGTTGCTGGGCCTTTCCACCATCAGCCTGTCGAACGACAGCTTCAAGTTCAGTGCCGGTCTGCCCTATATGCGTATTTCCGGACGCGGCCTGTTGGTGTTCGACGCATCCGGCAATCCCATCGTCATCAACCGGCGCGCCAATGGCCCCACCGATGTGCGCACCGGCTGGGGCGATCTCAGCCTCAGCGCTTCCTACACCATCCCGCCGGCGGCACTGGCCGACTTCCAGATCCGGATCACCGGCATCACCAAGCTGCCCACGGCGCCGGCGCGGCGCCGGCTCAACACCGGTGAGGCGGATTTCGGCATGAGCGTGGACGTCTCCCGCAGCGTCGGCAACTGGACGCCTTTCGTGACGGTTGGCTATTTGAACCGTGGTCAGCCCGCCGGCTTCACCTTTTACGACACCAGCTCGGTCTCGGTCGGCACCAGCTATGTGCTGAACCAGAACCTGGTGGTGGTGGCGTCGTATGACTATGACAGCCCCGATGCGCCCCAGGTAACAGGTGCACATGAGCTGATGGGCTCGCTCAGCTGGATCCGCACCGATCGCATGACCCTGACCGGCTATGTCACCGCAGGCCTGAGCTCTGGCAGCCCCGATTACGGTCTCGGGTTCTTGGTGTCTTACGGATTGAACTGAAGCCGGGCTGATCAGCCCAGCTTGGGCTCCAGCTTCCTGCAGGCGTCGATCAGGCCCTTCACGGCGTCGGCGGACTTGGCAAGACCGGCCTTTTCTTCGGCCGTCAAATCCAGTTCCACCACCCGCTCCACGCCCTTTTCGCCGATCACCACCGGCAGACCGACATAGAGGTCCTTGATGTCGTACGCGCCATCGACGTGCACGGCGCAAGGCAATACCCGCTTCTGGTCCTTGAGATAGCTTTCCGCCATGGCGATGGCGCTGGTGGCGGGCGCATAATAGGCAGAGCCGGTCTTGAGCAGTCCGACGATCTCGGCACCGCCATTGCGGGTGCGGTCGACGATCTGGTCCAGCCGGTCCTGCTTGATCCAGCCCATCTTCACCAGTTCGGGCAGGGAAATACCGGCGACGGTGGAGAAGCGCGGCATCGGCACCATGGTGTCGCCGTGACCACCCAAAACAAAAGCGGACACGTCTTCCACCGACACGCCCAACTCTTCGGCCAGGAAATGGCGGAAGCGCGCCGAATCCAGCACGCCCGCCATGCCCACGATCTTGGCATGGGGCACGCCGGAGAATTTCTGCAACGCCCACACCATGGCGTCCAGCGGATTGGTGATGCAGATCACAAAGGCATTGGGGCAATTGGCCTTGATGCCCTCACCCACCGCCGCCATCACCTTGAGGTTGATGCCCAATAGATCGTCGCGGCTCATGCCCGGCTTGCGCGGCACGCCGGCGGTGACGATCACCACATCGGCGCCCTTGATGTCGGCATAGCTGTTGGTGCCGCCGATCTTGGCATTAAAGCCATCCACCGGACCGGACTGGCTCAAATCCAGCGCCTTGCCCTGGGGCAGGCCTTCCATGATATCGAAGATCACCACGTCGCCCAGTTCTTTCAGGGCCACCAGATGGGCCAAGGTGCCGCCGATCTGTCCGCCGCCGATAAGAGCGATTTTCTTGCGCGCCATGGGGATTTTCCTTTGAAAAAGCGCCCTTCCCTACCCGCAAAGCGGCGGGGCGGCAAGGCGGCAAAAAGGCACTCTAAGAGCAAGTTGGGACCAGATTAAACCACTGCGCCGGAGGGATTTTGTGACGTGGGCAGGAGAAAGGCGCAGCCCGTATCGGGAATACGGGCGAGCCTTTCGACGAACCCACGACGCAAAAGACCCCGGCCCTTCGGGTTGCGTTGTGGCGGGCGCCCGCGGCGTCGCCGCGCTCGACCGTATTGCCGATACGCCCTTCGCGCGGCTCCTGGCGGATCACCGCGCCACAACGCAACGCAGCGGACTTAATCTGGTCCCAACTTGCTCTAATGGGAGCGCTGCCGTGCCTCAGAACTCTGTTCTGCAAGGCGAAAATCCTCGCGGCGAACCCGCGGCAGGCTTTCGGGAAAGGCGTCGCGTATGAAGGCGATCAGCTTTTCGCGGATCTCGCAGCGCAGGTCCCAGGCACGGCTGGAATCCGATGCGCTGGCCAGGACCCGCACTTCCATCGCCTGTTCGCGCGCATCCGAGACCTGGACATTCACCACCTGGCCGTCCCACAGGGGTGAAGCCTTGACGATCTCGGTGGCACGCGCCCGCACCGGCTCCATCGGCAAGGTATAGTCGGCATAGACCAGCACCGTGCCGATGATGGACGAAGACGATCGCGTCCAATTGAAAAAGGGATTCTGGAACAGATAGGACAGCGGCACGATCTGGCGGCGCCAGTCCCACAGCCGCACCACGATATAGGTGGAATTGATCTCCTCCACCCAGCCCCATTCATTGTTGATCACCACCGCGTCCTGCAGCCTGAGCGGCTGGGTCAACGCCAGTTGCACGCCGGCGATCAGGTTTTCCAGCATCGGACGCGCCGCCAGGCCGGCCACAATGCCGGCGATGCCGGCACTTGCGAACAGCGAGACACCGAACTGGCGCACCGCATCGAAACTCATTAGGGCGAAAGCAGTGGTAAGCGCGGTCAGCACGACATTGGCGGCATGCCGGAAAATGCGCATCTGGGTGGCGGCTTTGCGTGCCAGGAGATTGTCGCTGGCCTGGAGATTCAAATTCTGGGCATAGCGGTCCATCGCCAGATTGGCGACCACCATGGCGATCCAGCCTGTTTGGACGATGAAGAGACAGAGAAATATCTTGCGGGCGGTATCCAGGCCCTCGCCCGAAAGAGCCAGAGCCTGTACCGCAAGGCCGGCGGCAAACAGCAGCAGCATGAACCGGCCCAAATGACGGGTGCGCATCCAGGCATGGCGCAGGAACGGGCGCCAGGCAGCAGGCCGCGCCGCCATGAATCGCGTCACCACGCCTTGCAGAACAAGCCCGGCCGCTAGGATGGCGGCGAAGATGCAAACCGCCACAAGCCAGGCGGGCGCCCAGGGCAATAAAGTCTTCCATACCGGCATTGTTTTGGACAACGCCGGTGAGTGGAATTCTTTCCGCCCATTATTTGATCAACTATTCCGCGATCATCAAAAACCTCGGCGTCCGGCAACGATCCTGCCGAAAAAGAAAAGGCCGGACACCAGGAGCATCGGCCCGGCGAGCGTCAGCGATGCCGTAGGCCGTGCGGCCAAAAAAATTCGGGGTCCGGCAATGAATCCACCGCAAAAAAAGAAAAGGCCGGACCCCGAAGGGCCCGGCCTTTCTTCTCTTGCAAAAGAAAGAAGCTTAGATCGCTTCCTTCAGTTCCTTTGAGGCGCGGAACGCAACCTTCTTGGACGCCTTGATCTTGATCGCTTCGCCGGTGGCGGGATTGCGGCCCATGCGCGGACCGCGTTTGCGCACCACCAGGATGCCCAAACCGTTGAGACGGATGCGGGCGCCCTTCTTCAGATGCTTGGTGATCAGGCCAATCGTGTCTTCCAGGATTGCATTCGCGCTCTTCTGGGAGAGCTCGTGCTTCTCGGCCAACTGGCCGGCGAGCTGACGGGTGGAGACGGTATCGACTTTTGCTTTCGCGGCAGTTGCCATGGGATTGTCCCTCTTTCAACGAATCAACGATGAGCCCGATTTTACGGCATTTCTCGCAAGATAAAGGGGGAGGCCGTCAAAAAACGCAATAAATAGGGGCTTTTTCCACACCCATACAAAAAAGCCTTCAAAAACAGGCTTTTTCTGCGCCCCAAAAGCAATCGGGCCGCGAGGATTTCTCCCGTGCGGCCCGATTTACACGAATTCAAGCGGCTTTCAGGCGGCTTCCGGACCCTGATCGGCCGCGCTGTCGCTGCGCTCGCTGATGCGCGCCGACTTGCCGGTACGCCCGCGCAGGTAATAAAGCTTGGCGCGCCGCACCTTGCCCTTGCGCACCACGACCACCGAGTCGACCAGCGGGGAATAGATCGGGAAGACGCGTTCCACGCCTTCGCCATAGGACAGCTTGCGTACCGTGAAGGCCTCATTGAGGCCGCTGCCCTGGCGGGCGATGCACACACCTTCAAAGGCCTGGATGCGTTCGCGGGTTTTGTTCTGCTTGGCCTTTTCATCATAGGTGACGTCCACCACCTTGACGTTGACCTTGAGGGTGTCGCCCGGACGGAAATCCGGCAGCGCCTTGGACCGCAACGCGCCCATCTGCTCGGCTTCGAGCTGCTGCAAAAGGTTCATTTCTCAAGGTCTCCGTGCGGGAAAAGGCGAATAGAGCCGGGGCGTATAGCCCAGAGACGACCCTTTTCAAAGGGCCTTCAGGGGCCTTTGGGACCCTTTTGGTGAAGAGCCCAGAGATCGGGGCGGCGCTCCCGGGTCAGGTTTTCGGCCTGTTGGCGGCGGAATTTCGATATTTCCGAATGATTCCCGGATGTTAGGACATCCGGGATTGCCCGGCCCTCGAACAGTTGGGGGCGGGTATAATGCGCATACTCCAGTAGCCCGGCGGTGAAGCTTTCTTCCTCCGTCGAAACCTGGTCACCCAGAACGCCGGGGATCAAGCGGACGCAGGCCTCGATCAGGGCCATGGCTGCGATCTCGCCCCCAGCCAGGACGAAATCGCCCAGCGATATTTCTTCGATCTGGCGAGCTTCGAGGACGCGCTGGTCCAGGCCTTCGAAGCGCCCACAGAGCAGGATGGCGCCGGGGCACGCCGTCAGCGCCCGCACCCGGGCCTGGGTCAGCGGCGCACCACGCGGTGAGAGATAGATCAGCGGCCGTTCCTGACGGTCCACCGCATCGATGGCCGACGCCGCCACATCGGCACGCATCACCATGCCCGGCCCGCCGCCGGCCGGGGTGTCGTCCACCGTGCGGTGCTTGCCCAATCCGTGCTCGCGGATGTCGCGCACATCCAAAGACCAGAGCCCGTTCGCCAGCGCCTTGCCCAGCAGTGAGATGCCCAAGGGTCCGGGAAACATCTCCGGAAAGAGCGTGAGGACCGTGGCGGACCAGCTATTCGACATGGTCATTGTCTTCGTCGTCTTCCGGAACCGCGACGACGATGAATCCTTCGGCGATATTGAGCACCGGCACCGTTTCCCTGGTGAAGGCCAGGTGTACGCTATCGCCGTCGGCGCGCATCAGCTCGATCACATCGCTGGCGCCGAAATTGTGCAACGCCGCCACCTTGCCCAACACCCGGCCCTCGCTGTCGCGCGCTTCCAGCCCGATCAAGTCGGCGTGATAGAATTCGTCTTCCCCGGTTTCGGGCAGCGCCGCGCGGTCGACGAACAGTTGCGCACCCTTCAGCGCGTCGGCCGCGGTGCGATCCGCGACACCCTCAAACGCAATCACCGCCTCGCCCTCTTTTCCGGGGCGGAAGGCGGTGATCTTCAGTCTGCGTCCGTCGCCGGTATGCAGCACGCCATAGCGCGGCAGAGCATCGGGCATGGCGGTGAAGAGCTTGGCCTTCACTTCGCCTTTCAGGCCCTGCGCGCCGATCACGGCCGCCAGGAGCACATCCTTGCTCATGC
>Ga0157379_10001116_pt1 | contig 21981 bp, 31 predicted proteins | sample S25metaG_FD_121802 | JGI IMG/M metagenome (GOLD analysis project Ga0157379, IMG submission 121802) | Switchgrass rhizosphere microbial communities from Kellogg Biological Station, Michigan, USA - S2-5 metaG | ecosystem: Host-associated > Plants > Roots > Rhizosphere > Soil | place: USA... | reverse complement strand
TACACTCTCCTTTCCTGCTGGACCCGATTCTACGAAATCGGCAAGGCACCCTATGTCGTCTGGGACGAAGCACACTTTGGCAAATTTGGCTCACACTATTTGAAGCGGGAATTCTACTTTGATGTGCACCCACCGTTGGGGAAGATGCTCGTTGCACTGGCTGGCGCATTGTCCGGATACGATGGCCATTTCGAGTTCAAGAGTGGGTCGGAGTATGGGACGGATGTGCCGTATGTTGCGATGAGAGTTATGTTGGCGTTGTTTGGAGTGGGGATGGTGCCGCTTGCGTGGTTTACTTCGGTGGAGCTGGGACTTAGTTGGAGGGCGTGTCACTTGGTAACTTTAATGGTTCTGTTGGGTGAGTGCATTCCGTTTAATGTCGTATTATGCTGATTGTTTGGTTAGATGTCGCCTGGTTGTGTATATCGCGGTTCATTCTTCTCGATTCTATGCTTTTATTCTTTACTTTCTCCACCGTCTTTTGCATGACTAAATTCCATAATCAACAATATCAGTAAGTCACCTCAAAATTTCGCGACAGCTTTCTTTAATGGGGATCCAGATCGTTTTCTTTTGACTGGTGGATCTGGCTCTTCATGACGGGCGTCTCCATCGGTTGCGTTACAAGGTGCGCATTTACCTTTGAAGATGATTTTTGTCTAAACCTAGTCTTACAGCGTCAAATGGGTTGGTCTATTTGTGACCTCGTTGGTCGGTGCCTATACAATCGAAGATCTCTGGGACAAATTTGGTGATCTCAAGATGCCAATTGTGAGTCCTCGGTCCCTGTTTGATCTCAATTTCCTAATTATCTTGCGCAGCAAACCTACGCCAAGCATTGGATTGCACGAGGTGTCTGCCTGATCATCGTCCCGATCATCGTCTATATGGCTTCGTTCAAGCTGCATTTTGTCGTCCTTAACCATTCCGGTCCTGGAGATGCTCAAATGAGCTCATTATTCCAAGCTAATCTAGTTGGTAATGACTTTGCTCAAAATCCTCTCGGTCTGTATTCAATCTCAGAGCCTACCGATTTCCCACTCATCTTCCTTCAGAGGTTGCTTTTGGATCCAAAGTCACCCTGAAAAATGTTGGCTACGGAGGAGGCTTGCTTCACTCTCATGTCCAAACGTATCCTGTCGGTTCGGAGCAACAACAAGTTACTTGTTACCACTACAAAGATAACAACAACGAATGGATCGTCACCCTCCCCTGGGGCGAAAAGCCTCTTAATCCCGATGGTGCACTCCGCTTCCTCAAGAACGGAGATGTCATCCGTCTCTCTCACGGACCTACAACTCGCAACTTGCACTCACATACAATCGCCGCGCCCATTACCAAGCTCAACCACGAAGTCTCATGTTATGGCAACTCCACAGTTGGCGACGTGAATGACCACTGGATTGTCGAAGTCGTCGATGACCTGCATCGTGGCCGACCTGACAAGTTTGAGCGGATTCATTCGTTGACGACTAGGATGCGGTTTAGGCATCAGACATTGGGATGTTATCTTCGTGCTGCGAATGCGGTTTTGCCTCAGTGGGGATTCAAGCAGATTGAGGTCAGCTGTGATAAGGAGAATAGTCCCAAGGATATGCATACGTACTGGAATGTGGAGAGCCATTGGAATGATCGACGTATGTGGTTTCATTTCTTCCGCTCGTCCTTTACTGAATGATTACCCGCCACAGTCCCTCCTGGCGAACAGTCGTTGTACAGTTCTCCCTTCTTCCGTGATTTCTGGCATCTTAATGTAGCAATGATGACATCCAACAACGCACTTGTCCCCGATCCTGATAAAGAAGACGTCTTGGCTTCAAAACCTACTGACTGGCCTTGGCTCCATTTGGGTCTGCGTATGTGCGGTTGGGGCGATAACCAAATCAAGTATTATCTCCTTGGAACGCCGATTGTTTGGTGGGGAAGTACCCTTAGCTTGATCCTGTCTGTCTTCGCGCTGGGTATATACTTGTTGAGGATCCAGAGGCGTTATGTGGATTTCGAGCCTGGTGAATGGGAACAGGCATTGTATATTGGTAAAGTCGCCATTGTAGGGTGGGCTTTACATTATCGTAAGTGGTTATTTGCGCCTTTACGTCTATGTGCTCATGATTGGCAGTTCCTTTCCTCATCATGGGCCGAGTGACATACTTGCACCATTATGTACGCCGTACATAACATATCTTCCTGACTTCTACTCACCTTCTCAAAGCTCCCAGCATTATATTTCGCTGTCATCATGACTGGCCATATGATTGACCAGTTCATCTTCCGTTCCCGTCGATTACAGGATCGAGGGAAGAATATCGCATTCGGTATCATAGTTTTTATCCTTTTCGCAACCTTCTGGTGGTTCAAAGGAGTAGCGTTTGGCATTGAAGGGCCGGCGCAGGAACATTGGGGCTTGAAGTGGCGTAAAGTATGTTGTAACTTTCTGAACTTACCATTACTTTTGCTGACTTCGATTCACAGAGCTGGAATATCTACTAGTCAATTCTCCAGAAGATTCAAAACGCTCATTGAAAGGACTTTTCTTTTTTTCTGTGAGCGATATTAAGTAGTATATGTATACACGGAGCGTTAATCCTCCTCAAAAATACGACTCTAATTATTATTGTACCCTTTGGCTATATCCTACTCAATATCGTTCTGATTAACGTCTGTAGGAGACTCGCTAGGGTCTTCTCGAGGGAGTAGAGATGTGCTTGCTGACCCTGCTAATCCTAAGAGATACATTGCACTGGATGTCCTGCCCGTCCTGCCCTTTGGAGAGGATGGGTTCCAAGAAAGTGATGGGAATCTTTGTCGCTGTGGTGCTGCATGAGAGTATATAGGCATCGATATGCGAAGGCCGAATCGAACGTATGGATCGTGATTATTCCCCTGAGAGGCATTAGACATGATCGACGCATTTGATGTTGTACGACGAAGTTTTGGAGAAGTAATGACAGATCCAAACGTTGGCGCTGGAGGTGGTGGTGTGGTTGGTGAAGACGAAAGGAAAGGTTGCGTCCAGGATGCCCAGTTAGGAGACCTGGCGGATAGTGAAGAAGCAGGTGTTTCAGGTTCCGGATCCTCTTCATCCAAGACCCGCTTAATCTGCGCAATATCATGCTCAAGATCTGCTAACTTGCTCTCCAATCCTTCACGAGCTTTCGATGGAATATGTCGTCCCTTCTTTAAAGCTTTCGTAATCCTGCTGCGTCTTACCTTCGTCATGGTTGGATAACCCCAACATCATCTTGAAACCCTGTGCCATACGCTCTTCATCGGCAATCCGGATATCCAGTTCGACGCGAGCGTCCTCGCAGAAGTCATCGAGTCGAAGGACGACATTCTGGACCAAGGCTATATGACGACCTTGCGATTTCTCCGATGCAATGCGGTCCTTTAACGAGGATAAAGCGATATGACAGTCTCTGAAAGACTTTTGCAGTTGTTCGTATCGCTGGAATATATATTGAAGGTGATGGGAATCATCTTCAGCAACCTCTGCGGACGGCGTTGGTGAGAAACCAACAGTATTCCGTTCTACAGCGATTTCGGCCACTACAGGAATGAGTGGCGCATCATCCGAACTTTCTGGCCGGAAATCAATGGTATCCTGCTTCCTACATTGAATACCGGTAACAGCTTGTAAAGGTATATTCGCTGGTCCTGGCGTATCTTCAGGTTCAGCTGCAGGGGGAAATGGTATCTTCGGTGCTTGGTGCTCCTCTTCTGGAGCTGGCAAAAAGTCAACAGCATCTGACGAAGTCGGCTCTGGGGTTGTTTCTTGATCTTGCCTGTCTTGGACATCAGAATGGGGTGCTGAAGGTAATTCTTCCCCAGTGAAAATCTTCGGCTCGAGCGTCAACAATTTGGCAAGTTCTACGCGGTTCTGAGTCTCCTTATTGAGCTCAGCCACCAAAGATGTGCATGTTTGTTCAGCAAGTGCGACTCTTGCCCACGAGTCTGCTTTGAAAGTTTCTCCTTCGACCAACAAGGTAGATAAGACGTTACGTGCCTCCTCCAACATCTTATCAAGGACCATACTGAGGCGATCAGAGAATGTACTTGACTCTTCAGCCAACCTGATCCGACTTTCTTCGGCACGGCGTACCCATGCGCGTAGACTTTCGAACGTTCGTTCCTCCCGTACCAGACAGCGAAGTTTCAACGCTACCTCTCTCCTGCGGCCAAATGTCTCACGAGACACATCTTCGGTCAATTGATCCATCGCGTCTCGTAGACGAGCTGCACGTTTCCGTTCGAGATCCAGAGTTGCTCCAAGACTTTCACAAGAAGCGGTGAGTGTTGAGAGAGAAGTTGCATGCCGCGCCTTCACGGTTGAGAGAGCAGATTGTAGCGTGTCAATAGACGATTGGGAAAATTTCCTAAGATCTTTGCTTCAGTAAAATATCAGAGAAACGTGAGACGCATTTACATGTACCGTGATACAATTCTGGATGCAGAGGTGTCATCGACTTTGGAAAATTCCAGTTGAGTCAAAGCTTCTGCCAATTTTCCGCGGTCAGTGTTGGATATCACTCGCTCTGCATCTAGAGTATTCTGCAGCTTGGATAGTTCTCCATGCAGACGGCTGACCTCATCCTGAAGTCGACCTGACTCTGCGTTAAATTCGTGGAGAAGGCGCTGTAGAGAAGCTCTATTCTCAGCGAGAGATTGTAACGGAGTGCTACCGTCCGCGGGTTTAGCGGTGCCATTGCTATAGGTGGAGTTATGGCCATCACCATTCGATACATTGGTAACATCGTGCCCAGGGTCGAATTTGGTTGAATCCATTTGTGACAGCCGCTGCTCCAATGAACGTACAAGGTCCGCATATTCCATAACGACAGTGTCCGCCATTCGAGCTTCTTCCTCCGCAGCCTTGCATCTTCTTTCCAATTCAATTTCCCTGGACGTAGGTTCATGCCCCGCTCGTCGCAGGCTGTCGACTGAGGCAAGGGCAGCTTTGAGTTGGAATTGAAGTTTATGGTTCTCAGAAATGCAGTGCGTTAGCTCAGTTGTTTTCTTGAGAAGCGCCTCCTCAGTCAGAGAGATCTTGTCCGACGCTCGCCGTAAAGCCAGACTCAAGTCGGTGACCTGTCGAGATGATTGCGAAGGTTCCACACTGCCTCGGAGAAATGCGACTTCGTGTCTAAGACGATCGTTCTCCGCCTCCAATATTTTAGCTTGTGCGGAGGCTTCACTGGCTTCAAGCCTTGCCCTCTGAAGCTGAATCGAAGCGACATGCGCAGCATGCTAGACGAGAAATTTCAGATTATGCAGGAACTGTTTTATGGTCATGCACACCTGCCTGGTATTGTTCAAAGGCAGCCCGTAGGCTGTTCAGCTCCAACACGAGTGGGTGTTGGTTTGACATGAGGACCAGTGTGTACGGTACACAGCCTGCGGGTATGCACAAGCGCCAAGCGGAGTTGGAGTGAGATTTTATCCTCTACCTTGACCTCGATCCCCTCTCCTTTCAAACTCAAAAACCCTCCAAGTTTATTGAAAAAATTATGTCTGGTGCAAGAGGTTGCTTCAACTGTGGCGGATGCATGTTGATTCTTTTATTTGTGCCCGAGGGGAATACTAACGGGCGTGATCGCTGTTTTTGTTTTACATACCTCAATTTTCAACATGATCACGACAATTTATGATACTCAACCTTCTTCGATCTCTCTTTCGACAACTGTGCATCATGCAATCGTGTGTTCGGTCGCTGTTGTGATCATTGGTTCACACTCGATCTGCTTCTGTCCTACGCAATCCATTAGTCGGTCACCAGGCGGCACAGTGCCCCAAGGCTGGGACCCCTACATGGTATTTGGCTCCGTTCTAAACATCATATACTTAGCTAACGAGGTTTTATGATTAGCTACAACTGTGAGTCAAACGCTTGTCAAGGCACGAAGGTGACTCTCTGACGGAGTCGCACAGGCGGTCTAGAGGGACATGTTTCCAGGGGTAGAGCTCTTTGTCTATTGTTTTTGGGCGGTCTCTGAAGGGCGGATCTGTATAGATTGCACAATGGAACCTAAAGCTAAGAGCTGCTACAAGTGCGGTGCTGAGTGAGTGATTCTATTGCCTGATTCATCGTATATGCTTAACTTGCGGACAGGGGTCACATCGTACGAGATTTTCACTTTCACCCTGGGTATAGTTCTGACACCCCCTTAGTCCCGTGAATGTCCCCAGGCCAATGAAGGTGGTTACGGTGGAGGAAGCTACGGTGGCTCAGGAGGAAGCGGTGCTTCCGGCGCTGAGTGCTACCGTTGTGGCAAAGCATGTCAACATTTATTGAATCGCGTTTGGTTTTATTTATTTATTTCATTTTAGGTCGGTCATATCGCCCGCTCTTGCCCCGATGCACCCGGTGGAGGTAGTGGAGGAGGTTACGGCGGCGGAAGAGGTGGAGGAGAAGGAGGCTATAACAGCTTTTCTCAGAGTAAGACATGGTAAGTTTTCCCCACCAAATATTCATCAATTGGTAATGATGTTTGCAATAGCTACACATGTGGCGGAGTTGGCCACTTGAGTCGTGATTGCGTTCAGGGTAGCAAATGCTACAACTGCTCCCAAACGTGGGTATTTTTTTCAAATACATAAATCCCGTACATACTGATTAAATTTATTCAGGGGACACATAAGCAAAGATTGCCCCCAGCCTCAAAAGCGTGCTTGCTACACTTGTGGCAGTGAATCGTGCGTCGTTACTCTCTACACTGCTACGTAGTTGCCAACCGATATTTTATAGACATATCGCACGCGATTGCCCTGGTTCCACCGAGGCTGCTGCCTAATTCGACGTTGTACGATCTTACTACCAAGTATTAACACCATTTTCTTTTATCTGTTTCGTATCTCTGTTGCTTTTGAGCGTCTGCCTCATTTTCTTGTTTGTAGTCTCATCGTCGTTCTAGCTCAAAATATGACCCAAAATGCTCGTGCTCGGATGCCAAATTAGCTCGTATATTCAATACTTGATTTGATTCTTTGCAATTGGATAGTTCGAGAAACAAAACGCCACCTGCATATCTCCCGGAAAGGAAATATCTAAATTTTCGACAATAGACGCTGGAGAAGACCACTCCTCTCTTTCTGCCATGTCTGCCCTCCGCGTCGCTACTCTCCGCTATTTGTACAAACCCGTTGCCTCAAGTGTGCGATTAATGAGTTATGCACCGGCTTTTCAGAGGAATAAGGTGAAAGATCTTGTTAGGATTCATAAGATGCGTTCGTCCTGTTGAATGAATTATGAAGGGAGAAAATATAACCTGCTTCAAATGCGGCAAGAGTTCGTTCATTTATTTATCCTTCACACTGCTACGGACTACTAATTTGACTCAACAACGTTATCTGTATTTTTAGAGGGGCATATGGCCAACCAATGCACTGAGAGAAGCGACATATGGTGGGTTTATTATCCCACTGCTAAAGAGGTTCCATGAATATTTTTTTCCAGCTTTAACTGTGAATATTGTGTTCCTAATTAATCGGTGTTTCCTTACATTGGAATAGGTGGAGAGCCTGGTCATAGAAGCCAAGCATGTCCAAAGCCGATCACTTGTCGTGTTTGTAAAGGGACTGGTATGTATTTCGCTTTGAGCTACTATATTTAGGTTTCGAGTTATTCTGAACATTTTAGGCCACATTGTGCGTTCCTCCGTTTCATTCTGACGTCTATATTGGGTCTAATTCCTACCGATAGTCCAGCGAATGCACTGTAACATGGTAAGGAATATAACCCCTCTTTTCGTTATCAAGTTTTAACATTTCTCAAGTGTTAATTGTGGGCGAAAAGCCCATTCGACTGAGAACTGCCGGAGTACATGTTTCGTATGTGGTCAGCCTGGGCACATGGTGAGGTCGCTTTCATGGCAACTTTTTGTCTTTCTCTGAATGCATCTATTTTCTCTAGGCCAAGGATTGCACTCAGCCGCGGCGATCAAACAACAGTGGCAAGTGGCAGATTGAGGAATGATCTGCAAACCAGACCCCATATACCACAATTTTTTTTTAGAACAGAGGCATGTAGCCAATACTTTCCACTCGTTAAAGATTGTATTGTATTCATATTTGCATAATAAATTACGATGATACTATCATCAGACAGGAAGTGCAACGCCCACGGAAAGTGCAAATCGCAATTTCCTATCCTCCTAAGGAGGTGAGGGAGACTGGGGTGAGCTTAAAAATCAAATAAATATATGTCTTTATTTTCTCTCACTCAATCATGTTGTAATTCCGGCAGTGTGTGGCGGTAGAGATGTGCTTCTCCAGAGGTACAGCAAAATACAACTTTTTGCCTTCGTGACCATTACTGCCATTAAGGTGGTTATAAGGCGCTTATAAACCTTTGACACTTTGGTTGATGGGCTTTTTGCCTTCGGTTCACCCTAAATGGTAGTTTATCACTCTAGGGTTTTGCGAGGGTTTATTACTAAGGTATACCCTCAGCCATAATGCCGTTGACCTGCCGAGGAGCTGCGGCAGCCGGACATTGCACTTCTACTTCTTTTGACAATAATCATTATCTATTCTACGAATATCACAATGTATCACGGAATAGGTTTGGCTATGGCACATATGCATCTTTAGGAAGCCATTACAGAATCTTCCATAATTTTATCCCGAGTGGAGGACTCGTGGCAGAGCAATTTCTGACGCTTTCAGGGTGCGATGATATAGTAATTTTACGGAAATTCTGTCATTATGTAACACACTTAAACTCCGCCGGGACCGTGAAGACTGAAGAGGTGATTCGACATTTTACAGCAACTTTGACTTTTCTACCAGCATCTCCGATTTTCATGGCTACTACTACGGGTACCGTTCCAGCCACATCAAACCAAGGGCGCAATGGGAATTCACGCAGAGGTCGAGGTCGGGGAGGCAGACAAGGTGGCGGGCAGCGAAGGAAGAATGAGCCCAAGGCAACTCCTATCCCTGCTGCTTCAGCCACTGAACCTGCGGAAGATACCAATATACCCGAAGCAGATGCCCAAAGCTCAGTAGATCCCGAATCCGTTTGTTGGATTTGTGCAGAGCCAGTCAGGTTCTATTCTGTATCGGAATGTAACCATCGTACATGCCATGTGTGTGCATTACGTTTACGGGCCCTTTATAAACGCATGGACTGTACATTCTGCAAAGTAAGAACACTTTCTATGTATAAATATCTAAACTTACATCTGTTGGTTTGTAGCATGCCCAATCCACGTTGATCTTTACTTTATTACCTGACAAGGACTTCGAATCTTTCACTCCTGAGGATATCCCATTCAAAGATAATAAGTTATCTATATCCTTTGAAACACAAGAAATGATGGAGGAATCTCTAATTTTGCTTCGTTTCAACTGTCCCGATTCATCTTGTGATTTTATTGCTCATGGCTGGGGAGATCTAAAAATGCATGTTAGAGCAACTCATGGCAAAGCCATTTGGTAAGTGCTTTGTCAATCTGGCACTTATTTTGCTTATTCCTTGCATACAGTGACATGTGCATTCGTCATAAGAAGGTGTTTGCGCATGAGCACATTTTATATCAACCGTCCCAGCTTCCGTTTCATTTGCCATCGATATCCCATCGACCTCCTGGAAAGAATCAGGCCCAGAAACAGGTAGAAGGTGGTGTGCATCCATTGTGCGAATTCTGCCGCGAGTGCTACTTTGGAGATGACGAACTGTTCGCCCATATGAGGGAGCGTCATGAAGAATGCTTCCTCTGTAAACGAAGTGATATTAGGGATCAGTAGTGAGCATCTAATTCAACTCTTCTGGAATGTGCAAGTTCTTATATCTTCTTAGTTTCCAGGACTACAATTCTCTCGTGAGTTCGTTCTGACAAGCCTCCTGTTCCACTTTTAAGCAATCATAGGAAAAACATTTCGACGTATCTCACTTCCCTTGCAATGACACTCAATGTCAAGCCCAGAAGTTTGTCGTTTTCGGTTCCGCTTTGGATCTCAAGGCGCACATGGTTGAACAACATGGGAAGGAGATGTCTGCCAAAGACCGGAAAGATGCACGACGGGTTGAAGCGACATTCGAATATGACGATCCAGCTACTCGCCAAGGGAGAGGACGAGGAAGGGAACGCGAACGTGAACCACCTGAACCAGGCCCTACTCATCCTTCGCGCCGTGAAGGCTTTGGTGCTTCACTATCCACTTCCTCCCCAGCACTATCACATCCTCCGACGCCCCAACCTCAGTCCCTACCTCTGCGAAACGACAAGGAACCCCCTTTGGACCCAGCCACGGCCGAGTACAGTGTTCTATTTTCCCTTATTTTCGCAGTCTGACATATTGTGATAGGCGGCATGCAGCCTTCTTGAACCGGCTCAACATTATCACCGGAAACTCCACGAATGCAGTACCCGCCGTTCGAGCAGCTATCCGTTCCTATCGAAGTTCAGAATCTGGTCCAAGAGATCTTATCTCCACGATATTCAATGTTGTCAATCGTGATTTGGACAGCACTGCAAGCCTCGTTAGTGCACTTGTTGAATTGTTGGACGATGAGGAAAAGCGAACAGCTTTGTTGGCCAGTTGGAACGGATTTAAACTTGAGGTGAGTATAGCGTATAATCCAGACATAGTTGTCTGATCTTTATTTAGCAACAACGACAATTCCCTGAACTTCGTCCCAGTGGTGTTGGTACTGAATATGCGGGTGTCGCTGGCGGTCGAATCTTGAATGCCAAACACTCTGCTAGTGTCCGATCGTCTTCGAATCAGTCACAAAGACAGGTCTGGGATCGTGTTGCACAAGCTGCGGCTTCCTCTTCTACGCGAGCTGCTGTTCAGACACGTCCTCAAGAACGATTCCCTTCGCTTGCAGCATCGAAGAATGTCCCTGCATTCCGTCAACCCCAAAGTTCGACAGCATGGTCATCGGCAGGCGCTTCGTCGTCTTCCTCCTCACCGAACACGGTTCCTGCAATACGTTCCGTTACGGTGTCATCGGGCGATTCAAGGAAGTCGGGTCCTCCTCAGATCTCTACCTCGCAGTTTCCCTCTTTACCGTCATCGAGCGCCAACAAGCCTCGCCCTCAAGTTAGTGGTAACCAATCTTTGAAGAATATCCTTGGTGATACAGGTGCCAAACCTGCCCCCGCCTGGGGCCAGAAGGGTGAGGAGGAGGGTGCCGCTGACAGTACAGATACCCAGCCTGAGGCTGCTCCCAAGGGAAAGAAGAAGAAGGGCAAAGAAAAGCAGACACTGTTCACTTTCGGCACATTTCCAACATAACATAATATTCGCTATATTCTTGTAGACACTAGATTCCGTCGACCGCTATCGGTATACACATATATTATTACAAGATATCCACCCCTTGATGTACGTTCCACATCACAAGCGTCCTTTAGGACCCTCACGCATCTTGATTACAATCTTGCCGAATTGTGAACCCTTCTCCATTGCCTCGAAACCTTCTTCGGCTGACTCGAGGTCTTCCAACACTTCCGAGACAACTGGCACGATCTTGTGCTTTGAGATGAACCTGGTGGCTTCTTTGAGCTCTCTCTGCGATCCCATCGATGTTCCTTAAGGAAGGAAAGATTAATGTTAGACATATCCAACTGAGACGTGTTGGAAGAGCATACCTTTAAGTTCGATATTAGCCAGAACTTCTCTCATGGTGTAGTTTATCTTGGGAGCCGCAGTCCTTGACAAAAAATTAGTCGAGAAAATAAACCAACGGAATGAGATATGACATACATTCCATATACGACCAGCCTTCCACCAGATTTGAGAAGTCTGGATGTTTGGCTAAGAATATCACCTCCCGCTGAGTCGATAACCGCATCAAGAGCAGCATTCTGTTCCTTCAAAAGTTTGCCCAAATCGGTGGACCATGTTCCTATACAAATCAGTGCTGCGCGGTGAGGGTTAGGCACATTAAAGTCTCACCAGACTTGTAATTGAAACCAGCCTGAAGTAATTTGTTAGAGAAAATCTGACCCTATAGAGTCAAACATACCTTCGCCCCAAGAGCCAACGCTTTATCGATCTTCTCCTGGCTTCCGCTATGCCATAGGTATTAGCATTTGAAAAATATTAGTTTTCGAAGACATACCTTGTCACGTAAACATTGGCACCCATCGCTGTAGCTAGCTGGAGAGCAATTATCGCTACACCGCCTAGCATGGGAATCACCTCAGTTCGAGATGAAGATGTATAGGAGTGTCGATAACTTACCTCCAATGCCAGTAATTAGGATATTATGGCCTTCCTGCACTTGTGCCTTCTGATTTAAAGCTCTGCATAAAATGAATACCTGATTATTTGCAATAATATAAGGCTTTCATACCGCCAAGCAGTAACACCAGCCAAAGGCCAAGCAGCTGCATGCACATCGTCCAAGTGGGCAGGGGTTTCGATAATTTCATCTCGTTCAACAACAACATAATCGGCAAAGGTACCAATAGCAGGAGATTTTACCCCTCCTATAACAGCAAATCTACTGCCGCTTTAGAATTTGTCTTCTAGATAGTAATTGCAAGTGAAGCTCATACCTGTTCTCTGGAGCTATGGGATCCTCTTTCCAGCCCCGTGAAGGTGTGAGGAAGACTCTAGTATTCACCAAGGAATCATTCTCCTCCCCTGACGCAACCACCGTTCCTGCAAATAGGCTTATAATGACTCTCAGCAACAGAAATATATGGGATCTCACCTGCACCGTCCGCTCCATAAACCGCTCCAAATCCAACGCTCGGATATTGGCCCTTTCGAATCCACAGCTAGAAGCATAACGTCAAAAATTAACTCATACCTGATTAAGACGCATACATCTCTATGGTTGAAGGCTACAGCTCCTATTTTGACAAGAACTTCAGTGTCCTTCAACTTTGCGAGAGGCCGTTCAACGATTTTGGCATCATGGTATACAGGTGATCTGCCCCCAGGTGCTTGCTCGATGATTAACTGTCTAACTCTTTCAACGGGCATGGTAGCGAAAGGAACGAAGTCTAGAGGTTCGGAGGGACGCGAACATGACCAACCAGCCGGAGACCCTCTGCAATTAATAACCGACTGTCGACTGACTAAGAATGCAGAGTCCAATGACCTCACATCACCGACACGGAAGAAGTAGTAGTGCGTTGTCACAAAATAACGCGTCGCAATTTATCTCATTCATCTTCGTATTCTCCTTCTGCATCTATATCACCTTCTACCTCTCCCCGTAAAACCTCAATGTTTGTATACGGGAACCTGTTTTGCGCGAAGCGACCAAGTAGCCAGTCAACCCTGCACAAGCCAGAGGCAGTTGCAGAGGCAAGCAGGGGAGCTCTAGCCATATCTGAACTTGATTGCCAGACAACTCGCGTAACACTAATTTCTGGAGACCAAGCCCCCGTACTTGCTGGTAATGAAGTTGCGGAAGCTCCATCGTTGGTACGAGAGGCTGCAGGCCGATCTTGATGTTCCTATTCGTATAGTTAGTACAAGTACAGAAAAAAGCAAAAGAATAAAACATACGTAAGGCATAAATTGCTCTATCATTCGAAATTCTCTAGAATTGCGATTATAATCCATTTGAAAAATTCTGTGCACCAAAAAGGGCTACAAGAACACGTGAAATCAAACGAAAGTCGGAAGACGTTGAGACTTACCACTGCGCCACCCCTTCTCGTCGACTTCAGAATATTTGTTGTCTGGCAGGTCCCGTCAGCGGAACCAACAGCGACTTGAGGATGGAAATCAGAGGTTCCAATAGACTGTCATAGTTGTTATGATAAGACATAGTATACAGAAGATCCAACAACATACCCAAATGGGACCACAAGGCTCAACGACAATGTGCCCTCTCCCCAACATACTAGGTATCAGACTGAAATTTTTCACCATATTCTCATTGTCTGACACTAGGGAACCGCCAACATGATGTGAAAATGCAATACTGTTGGATACATCTGCAAACTGTTAACTCGCCAGAATATTTCTTCGCAGAGAAACTAACCTCTTGTTCGGTTCATGACATTACTTCGTTGCTCACGAATATCCGTCACCATCTGCGCGCCGTCATAACCTCCACTCAGGAGTACGGTGGGATCTGTATCTATCTGTGGAACACCGGTCGCGGAGGCGGGTGGGGCTTTGGCCCAGCATATGCATCTGACCGCAGACTGATGGACTGAAATGTAACTAGATGGTCGCAATTCTAAATGGTAATGTAATTTGAATCGTTTATGTCCGTTAGGTGAAACCATGCTCACTCGAGAAGTCCTTCTCCAACGTCTCCTTGACATGAAAGACTGCGAGAGATCCTGTCCAGATATCAGCCATGCATGGTGATCGAGTTGGTAGAGGTCACTTACCGTTCGTAAGGCCAGCAGCTATAATATCGCTGTTCCCCCAATCCAAGCACAAGAATGCAGCATCGTCAAGTTCGATACGAAGTCGGGGAGAAAGGAACGCTTAGGATCCGTCAGTTCTGGGAAAAAATTCCGTTGGGGAAGCAAATTACCTGATGGTGGAGATATGGACTCTTCTGCACTAGAACCTAACGCCCCAGGGTCTGGCACAACATAAAATGACAAAGAACCATCTTCAAACGCCCCGGCGAGGATTCCCAGCTTCCGTGATTGAGATTGTGAATCGTTGGCTAAATGCTGAAGAGCAAGCGAAAGTAAGGATAGATACTGAGCTTATATCATAATAAGTGTTCACCTTGTCATGAGACGGAAGGGGACACCATTTGAGATCATGCGCAGGACCTCCATCGATGCATATGATCAATTCGCATTTCATCTCTCCAGGATCATCGGCCTTGTTTCCGCCCTTAGATGATGGAGACAGGCTCCATATTTGTATACAAGCAGGAGAGGGACGGCTTGCTCTACGGCCAATTTCAGGGTGGTGGTTGTGTGACGGGAATGGAGCGACAGCTAGGTATTGCTTGAAATTCCGGCCTACATGAATAAGAAATTCGTATAAAGTACTAATGATCATTCACCTACGAGGTAGTTCATCATCGGACACAGGGCACCAATCCATGGCCCACACAGGTGCACCAGCATAAAAGGCATGTGCTTGGCTCTGGGGAAAGAACTCTGCTATAGTTTAACTTTTAGCAATTTTCTATGTGTCAAAAATAGAGCTTACACATTGAAATTGCCTGAAGAGGTTTGATATCCAGTTTCGTTTGTTGCTCAAAGGGCCCGAAATAGCAAGGCAAAGTATGCACTTCAGACGTCTCTGGTGAATAACCAGGTAGATGTTTAGCAGCTTCACTGGATTACAATAAGAAAAATAAAGCTTCGTCACGATGTATCTTTACACACCTCTCAGATAGAACTTTTGGCTCTTCCATCTGCAATGCATCATATACTATTGGTCTTCTCTGGCCTTCGCCAGTGCTTTCTTTGTACCACGATCTGTCTTCCAAGAGATCCCAAACAGGGCCGCGACCGAAATTGTAGCCGGCAGCTTTGGTCAGCCGGGTCTGAATTTCAGAATCTCCTATGCTTCTTGTCCAAACGGTTTCGGCGGGTAGAAATGGTGAAGGTTTGGAGGCTAATCGCAAAGTTCTGAGATAAGGAAAGTATAGGGGAATGCCACGGTGTCGATGGTTTACAGAAGGAGCGGGAAGAGCGTACTGTTGCCGTTGGACAGGTCGGGATAGGCCAGGAGCAAGTTGCACGATGCTAGCTCGAGGGTTGGTGGACGACCAACTCACAGCTCTACTCGGTTTCGGATTTCCGTTAGACTTCCCCTTTCCTTTCTTCGTAGTTCTGATTGCGGCAATAAGAGGTTCATCATTATCAAGGAGATCCTTTTCGTCTCCCTCTTCCTCTGAGGGATTTGCAAACTCTTCTTCGTCTAGCTCATCCTTTGCATCCCCGGGAGATTCATATTCACTGTCGCCAGAAGGTTCCTCTTCGATGTGCTCATCGTCGTCCGGAAGTTCAATGACAGTCTTGTAGGATGGACGCGAGCGACGCTGGCGAAGTTGAACTGGCATTACTCGAAAGGCAAACCAAGGGGTAAACCGCGTGACAGGGTGTGACGGCTCGCGAAAATTCCTCTATGTCCCTTCTCCTTCTCCGCCAATGTTTAGCCCGATCTAATCGAAGTTTCAGTACTTTTGCGCCTCTCAGGGAAGCCGGAAAAGAGACTGAGAAAGGTATGCATCACTTTGTCGATACAGGATCCATTTCCTGACGCCCCTCGTTGAAGACCCTATAAAACCGCTATCTTCATGTCCAGCTAATACAGTCCTAGAGGGGCTATCGTACTTGAAAGACCAGCCACCAGTCGTTGCACTTCCCGACGAAGAATACCCTGCATGGTTATGGACTATTCTCCAACCCAAACAATTGCCAGATGATGGTCCTGGTGGGAAAGCCGAAAAGGTTCGATTAAGGAAGGAAAACAAACAAAGAATAAAGGATTCAAACTTCATGAAGACCCAATAATGGCAGTACACCTTCGTACGTTTTCGTTACTCTCGTGATTGACGTACTCTGACTCTGTCGAACAGTTCTCATTATATATATATTCTTACCAGCAACCTACATGAGGATCATTCTAGCAATCAATACCTCTATCGTTCCTCTTCTATTCCCGAGACTGGGATTTTCACAAGTGAGGGAGGAGGGAGACGGGAAGCTAGATGTCTGAACGGTTTCGTATGAGGGATCAAATATTGCTTTTCTTGATCACAAAAGGTTTCCCTGAGATGAGCTGCTTTTTATTTTGTACGAATTACAATATAAAACCATCTTGTTTGAAATATTTCCCGCATATTGGTGGAAAGATTCGTCCATTTCGAAATACTTTTAAGGCAAAATTCCGCAATTGATCGTGACATACTGCGTCACAATCGTGGAATCTTTCAAAGTGAGCCGCCAGTTATACTACTCGCCTACCTAATTAACTTACAACATTGATTGTACGATTGTGAAAGAATGTTGGCCGCTGCTACATCTCTCTTTGCCCGCACGAATATCTCACAAAACTACGTGATTGGAACTTCCAGCGCATCTACACCATCCGCCACATCTACGCTCCCGCCTGCTTCACTCACTCCTACCTTCCATGTTGGACCCTGGAAGGTGCAATGTGCCACCCATAAGACCACAGGAAAGCGCGTATCGGTATGGAGTTTCGACAAACGAGCACCAGAGCTGGAGAGGAGTGGTCCTAGTGCACGTGATAGGGTTTTGGAAGTTCTAAAAGCTGAGGTAGATTCCCCCAAATCTCCGTTCGATAATGAGCGCATCTTTCATGAATCATTAATGCTCTTACTCTGATGTAGGCAGGAGCCCTTCGCCGACTGCGGCATCCGTCAATTCTCGGTTTGCCCTCGTCTGTCTAAGCAACAAAGATGTTTCCTTACGCGTTTTACAGAGATGGTCGAACCTCTGGAAGAAACCCGCTCGGAACTTACATTTGCTACAGAACCACTTCTCTCTTCACTAGCACAATCTATACCCGACGCCTCACGATCGCCTTTAGTTGACCTGGACGAAGTTGAAGTACGAGCATCTGCCTGACATCGATGGATAAAACACTTAGCTTTTGTTCTTCAGATTCAAAAGGGCATACTTCAGTTATGCAAGGGCCTCTCATTCCTACACACATCGGCCCGTATAATCCATAGTAATGTGTCCCCAACCAATATTATGATTAATGCGAATGTGAGGATGGTCGTAGTTCTGCTATTAATCATTCCCTCATCCCCTTTACTAGGGTGACTGGAAAATATCCGGGCTAGGCCTTACAATTCCTCTAACACAACTAGATGGTTCTCAAACTCGATGGGAGTTTCCGACATATGATTCACGTCTCACATCACATGTGCAGCGGTCTTTCGATTACATGGGTATGTTATTGCCTGGGCATGTTAAGCAGATTACTTAACAAAATTATTCAACAGCCCCTGAATATGCTTTGGACGAGCAACTCACGACTGCATCGGATATGTATTCACTTGGTTGCCTTATTTATGCCGTGCACAATAAAGGACGCCCTCCTTTCCAGACCCATGGAAGTTTAGGCGGGTTGAGAGATAATGCTGGTAAGTCCTTAATGGGGATGGAGAGTATGGACCATGATCTTCGAGGTTCGTCATTCTGAACGCGGTGTATGGTCCATTGATTAACACCAGTGCAGCCCTTCTGACTTCTTTAATAACCCGACATCCTAATTCACGACCGGACCCCACTACATTGCCTACATATGCATTTTTTTCCTCTCTGCCCATCTCGACTCTCAATTTTCTCGATCGATCCACATTCGCATCGAAATCAAGGGAAGAAAAAATTGCTTTTATGAAAGGCTTAGTCGGGGTCCTTCCTACCTTTTCGGATGGCCTCAGAACGCGGAAAATCCTACCCTCTCTTGTAGAAGAGGTAGGTGTCCCTCAAACTATACTTCAAACGAATGACTGATGCATTTTTCAGATGAAAGATACTCATTTATTGCCTTCGATTCTGCCTAATATTTTCTTTATCTCTAAAACGCTACCCTCGCCACAGTTCGCATCCGTGGTCCTTCCTAGTCTCAAACCTTTGTTTGCTATAAAGGAACCCCCGCAGAATATGCTTACGTTGCTGGACAATTTGAACTTACTGCAGGAGAAAACCGATAAGCAGACATTCAAAGAACGTAAGATATACTCAATTCTCTTTTTAAGTTTGATCATGGAAATGCTCTGCTCAGATGTGTTGCCGTTGGTGTACAATGCGCTGGAATCAGAACATGCTGTAGTAGGTATACACTTCATTTATACTCAGATCGCCAGCTAAATATACTATTAGGTGCAAGAAAGAGCGCTGAAGATTGTTCCTGATCTATGCGAGACTATCGATTACGCCGAAGTGCAATCGGTGTTATTCCCTCGTGTTGCGGTAAGTGATATTTCTCCTTACTAAAATCGATGCTAATTATTTTGTATAGCTGGTATTTACTAAGACACGCATTTTAAGCGTGAAAGTTAGCACCTTGGATTGCTTCTTATCTATGGTTAAGACTCTTGACCAAGTGCGAAGATTCCTACTTGACCCCTCCTTCGATTAAATTGACGGCATATTGCAGACCAGTTTAACACAAAAGCTTGTCCCTTTGCTTTCAAGAATTCGGACGAGGGTATGCGCATATTTTCTATTGCATTAACTATTACTGACTCACTCCCATTTAAGGGTACGTTCTCCAGAAATATTTTGGATGAAATTTGACAATCGCTTGCCTTTTAGAACCAGCAGTTATGGTATGTGAGCTTATATTCTGGAATGACTGAAACCTCACGATCGCAGTTAGGGACTCTGGCAGTTCAAGAAGCGATGGGTATGAAAGTGGATCGCGAGGCAGTTGCGACCTTAGTGTTGCCTCAGTTGTGGGCTATGTCTATGGGACCATGTGCGCATCCCTCTTTCCATTTAAATTTGGAATTGACTTACACATTTATACAGTGATCAACGTTGAGTGTGTATATTTCTCGAACTTAAAGTGCTTACCATTAAATTGATTTATTACTTGACAGTCAATTCCAGAGGTTTATGACTGTGATCCGAAACCTTGGTATGGCAATTGTTTTCTCAATCCGTTTTTAATTTAATGTCTATTTAGGAGCGCGTGTTGAGAGAGAGCATATGCAGTTCCTTAAAGATTCCCAACGGATTGAAGACCGTTCCTCTGTGAACGGTGTTTCCGCTATTACCGCTACCGGCCAATCAGGTGTGGATTTCGAACACTTAGTGGGCAGTAGATCAAATGGAACCCCTGGCATTTCTTCTGGAGGAACCACAAGTCTTGAAGATGACATATGGGGCAGCATTCTTTCTGGTACCCCTGTCCAGGTATGCTGATATCTGTCTCTGTTACTAAACACCCTCTGAAGACAACATTGTGAAATTCAGTCCCCATCCCCCGTTACTTCGCATGCGCCTCAGCGATCGATACCTTCAGTGGCCACTCCTGCACAATCTTACTCCCTCCCTTCAACTCCTGCACCGTCTGGTCCTCCTCTGAAGAATGCCGCGATCCTCGGTCGTCGCCAAGCGCAGGCGTCGACTCCTTTCGAATTCCCACCTTCCCCGCAAAACAGTTTCTCTCAACGGCCAGCGACCTCGACACCTAATTATAACATCAACGTCAACAGTAGTACCCTGCAACCCATGCAACCATCGATACCTCAGCAGCCTCAGATACCCAACTATAACATACAATTACCACCTACGAATATCGGGTCATCTCTCAGCCCATCCGCATCTCTTAATTCCACTGTTCTATCTCCCAGCGTAGCACCTAGACCTCCTTTTGGAAGTAGTCATACGACTCAAAAGCCTGGGAAGGATGCTTGGAGTGACTTCGACCCTCTGGCCTAGTTTTTCTACTACTATTCATGGTTTACGGATCCAGTCTGCTTTTATCTATAGACGGGTTGACAGTCTAATTTCCATGATCCAGTCCATGTAATTTGATTAACAATTATTCTCCCACCATAAAAAATTCTAAAGTCTGCACACTGCTCTCCATGATGTCAACGCGGGGTATGAACTTCCAATTGAACTTGGCGAATGCCTTCTCATTTTTACTTGACAAGCCACTCATTAATAAACGCGCCTACATGAATTGAATTGACCATTTTAACTCCTTCGTCTCGGGCCTCTTTTCTGACCATCGTTGAAGCGTCAAGAAGCCTTGATAGACGATGGTTTTCACCGACCCTCCCACCAGGCTCTGGGTCACCCCCAGTCTAGCAAGCTGGCTGTCAATATCCTTCCAGTTGCTTATCGTTATATCTTCAGTAATACCCGCTACAACTGGACTCGGCACCTCTTGTACAACACCTCTCGGTCCAGGACATGCAAGCCCTGATGCGCCATATTGGCTGGAGACCATTCCCAAACGGTACGCAGTATCCACATTTCTTTACATGTATGATAATGAGATTCTACTTGTTCGTTTAGTGGATCAGCACCTTTCAATCCGGATCCTAACTCTTATAAAGTTTTTCGAAATGTGAAGGACTACGGTGCGCTGGGAGATGGTGCAACGGATGACACTGACGCTATCAAGTATTAAATTAATCGAGGAGTTTCATTCGGCTTTCTAATATGGATTTTTACTAGTCAAGCTATGGCTGATGGAACCCGATGTGGAGAGGGCTGCGATTCATCCACTATAACACCAGCGGTCGTTTATTTCCCGAAAGGGTGGGGCCTTTCTCGAACTGAAAATCCTATTCCTAATTGATGGACAGAGTATACCTCGTATCACGACCGATTATTGCCTGGTATTATACCTCTATTGTAGGCGATGCGAAGGAACTTCCTACGTTACTGCTAGCACCAACTATGCCAGCTGAAAGCTCTGCAATTGGTGAGACGCTTTACGCCTTTTTATTCGGAATTCCTATTCACCTCTTTTGAATAGATGCTGATCCCTATATACCCAGTTTGTCATGAATATGTTCCCATCTTCTATTACTAACGTCCGTAAATAGATGCATGGGGTGCACAATGGTATCAAAATCAGAACAATTTGTCAGTATTAAATTCCCCTCCCAAATCTCTAGCTTATCTTTCTATTTCAGCTTTCGTTCTATTCGTAATCTCGTCATCGATATGCGTCAAGTCCCTCCTAACAAACGAGTAAACGGTCTACACTGGCAAGTCTCCCAGGCAACATCCCTCACCAACATTGTGGTGGAAATGTCCCAGGCCCCCGGTAATAAACATCAAGGTATTTTATTGTCCCAAAAAGTTCTATCAGTTGACATGATAAAACCATTACAGGAATGTTCATGGAAAATGGCAGGTCAGCTTCCAATTTGTTCGGTCAGAGAAACAAGATTTACTGATGTACCGAAGTGGCGGGTACATGGGAGGTATGTTAATAGCCTTGAAATGTTGATTTATTTATTTCAAAAAAAAAAAAAAAAAACTTTATATTAAAAAGAGGTAAGTGAATCCCACATGTTTCCCTTTTTTATCTAATATATTTATATAATTATGTAAACCTTATAAAAAAAAAAAC
>Ga0157379_10001114_pt1 | contig 21987 bp, 17 predicted proteins | sample S25metaG_FD_121802 | JGI IMG/M metagenome (GOLD analysis project Ga0157379, IMG submission 121802) | Switchgrass rhizosphere microbial communities from Kellogg Biological Station, Michigan, USA - S2-5 metaG | ecosystem: Host-associated > Plants > Roots > Rhizosphere > Soil | place: USA... | reverse complement strand
GATCCGGCGGCCATTCGCTACCGCCCGCACAGGCCCAACGCGCAACCGCGCCAGACGCCGCAGCTGGAGCGAGCGGCGGCTGCGCCCCGACAGGTACAGGCGCGCGCAGGTTGCCCCGTTTCCGTGCCTTTTCTCGCCCCCGCGACTTTCACTTCTTACCCACGTCGGGAATATTCCCCATGTACGTCGAACGTCGGCGTCAGATGTCTCGCGTCGGAAAGCGGGGCGGCGACCGCGGGCGACCACTTCGGAATGGGAGATGTTCCAATGTTGAGCGTGCGTAGACTCGTCTTCGCGGGTGCGCTCCTGGTCGCCTTCCGGGAGGCCCGCGACGCGTTCGCCTCCGACCTGCAGGAAGAAGCGGTCCTCGGCCCCGCCAAGCCTGGCCAGGGTCTGCTCGCGCCGCACCGGATCGTCGATCTCGAACATCACCGTGGCCACCAGCTCGCGCCCCTGGGGGATCAGCGGATTGTAGGCCGCCAGCTCATCAGGGACCTGGGCCGGCCCTCCGCCCTCCGTGAGCAGCATCTCCTGGATCTGGAACAGCATGGTTTCGTAGGATTCGAAGAAGACCGTGCAGAACGGCCCGACCTCCACCCTGCGCAGGCGCTTCACCGGCAACAGGGACGCACGTCGCTCCTTGCGCACCTTGGCGTACTCGGGGTCGGGCAGCAGGTCTTCGGGCGTCACCTTCCGGGCTTGGCGGGCATGTCACGCGGCTCCGTACGAGCGGGCCAGGACCTCGATGGGATGCTCCTGCCGCGGCGGTGCGGAAGCGGATTCCGCGGTCTCCGCCTCCAGCAGCTGGCCCAGATGCTTGCAGGCGAGGGGACAGTCCGAGCACAGGGTCTCCGAGCCCTTGGCGGCGATCTGGCGCGCGGTGGGCCGTCCGACCTTGCGCGCGGTGGGATGGGTGGCCTTCATGACCCCGAAGGTGCCGCCGTGGCCGGAGCAGCGCTCGACCAGTTCGATCTTGGTGTCCGGGATCAGGCGCAGCATCTCGGCCGACTTGGCGCCCATGTTCTGCGCCCGCGCATGGCAGGCGTGATGCACCGTCACGCCTCCGGCGATGGGCTGCAGTCCCGGCGCCAGCCCGAAGGCGCGGTTGAGGTCGACCACGTATTCGCAGATGTCCTTGGTCGCCGCGGAGAGGCGCTTCACCGCGGCGCTCTCCGGCAGCATCAGCGGCCACTCAAACTTCATCATCAGGCCGCAGGAGGCGGTCAGCGAGACGACGTCCCAGCCATCGGCGATCAGCGGCTCGAAGACCCCCGCCACCTTTTCCGCCCGGCGCGCCACGTCGGCCAGGGCGCCGGCTTCCAGCTCCGGCATGCCGCAGCACTCCGGATAGACGAGCTTCACCTCGCAGCCCTGGCGGGCGAGCACCTTGGCGGCGGCGACCGCGGTGTCGGGCTCGTTGTAGTCCACAAAGCAGGTTGCGTAGAGCGCGACCTTGCGCTGGCCGAAGGCGGGTCCGGCCGGATCCGCTGCGGGACCCGACCGCTTCAGCCGGTCCTCGGCGGTCTGCGAATTGTATTTCGGCAGCTCGACCTCGGAGTCGATCTTGGCGATTGCCTCCATGAGGCTGCGAAGCGGGGTGTTCTTGCGCGCCGTGGCCCAGTTGGCCAGCCCCGCCACCGGCTTGGCGAGTTTGCCGTTGCGGTCCGTCTTGCCCAGCTGTTCGCGCACGAACTCGCGCTCGCCCGCCCGCCGCTTGGCGGCCCGGTAGCGCAGGATCAGGTGCGGGAAATCCAGGTCAAAGGGGTGCGGCGGGACATAGGGGCACTTCGTCAGGAAGCACATGTCGCAGAGCGTGCAGGCTTCGGCGACGTGGGCGTAGTCCTTCGGCCCGATGCCGTCGATCTCGCCGGTCGCGCTTTCGTCGATCGCGTCGAACAGGCGCGGAAAGCTGTCGCACAGATTGAAGCAGCGTCGGCACCCGTGACAGATGTCGAACACCCGCTCCATCTCGGCGTGGACCTTGTCCAGGTCGTAGTAGTCGTCGTCGCGCCAGGCGATCTCTCGTCGGAAGGGCGCGTCGAGACTGCCCTCCCGCCCGTTCGGCGGGACATCCTGCTCGCTCATGGCGGCGCAAATCCTAAGGCAGGCCGGGCGGCGGCGCGGGGCCGCCGCCCAGATTCACGGAGACGTCAGTCCAGGGCGTCCAGGGCGCGCTGGAAGCGGCCGGCGTGGGACTTCTCGGCCTTGGCCAGGGTCTCGAACCAGTCGGCGATCTCGTCGAAGCCTTCCTGACGGGCGGTCCGCGCCATGCCCGGGTACATGTCGGTGTACTCGTGCGTTTCGCCGGCGATTGCGGCCTTGAGGTTGTCGGAGGTGCCGCCGATCGGCAGGCCGGTGGCCGGATCGCCCACCCCTTCCATGAACTCCAGGTGGCCGTGCGCGTGACCGGTCTCGCCTTCGGCGGTGGAGCGGAACACCGCGGCCACGTCATTGTAGCCTTCGACGTCCGCCTTCTGGGCAAAGTAGAGGTAGCGGCGATTGGCCTGGCTCTCGCCCGCGAAGGCGGCTTTCAGGTTGTCGAGGGTCTTGCTGTCGTTGAGGCTCATGGGTCGTCTCCCTTATCTACGGTCCAGCCTGCAATCGCGAAGATCGAGGCCGGGACTTGTGCGCCCGAGCCGGCAATCTGCACCCGCCGGGAAATAGCGACAACCTGCTTTAATCTATGACGGACATCGAGCGGCTCTATGGCCACCAACACCTTGATTTGGCGGACGCTTTCACCTGCGCTTCTGGAACCGCCGTGAAGGACCCGGGTTTTCCTTCCGGATTTCCGAGGAGGACTTCATGGCCCAGAACGACCAGATCCAAGGCGAAGGCAACTACGACGCCGGCCGTCGCTATCAGAAAGAGCAGCAGGAGTTCGCCAAGAGCGGAAAGGTCGAACCCAAGGCCCGCGAGGCCGAGGATGCGTTGGACGGGCCGGAAGGCGAAGAGCTGGAGCGGGCCCGCCGCGAGACCGGCAAGGACCAGATGTAAGCTTCACCCTCCCGCATGCTTCAGGCGGGAGGCGAATGTCCGCGTGCGCCGGTTCCGCCCCCTCACGGCCGCCGAGCAGGCCCTGGCCCGCGAGATGTTCGGGGACGGGATCGATGCAGGCCGCATCCGCATTCTCGCCGCGCCCTGGCTCGGCCGGGCTTTCGTCGCGGGCCCTTCGCTGATCGTCTGGCCCGCGCGCAGCCTGCCGCAAAGCTTTGGCGAGGCGCCGCTAGGGGCGCAGGCGACCTTCGTCCATGAACTGACCCACGTCTGGCAGGCGCAGAACGGGATCGCCCTGCTGTGGGCGAAGCTGCGAGCGGGCGACCGCGCGGCGGCCTATGCCTACGACCTGGCGCTTGAGCCGGATTTCGCGCGGCTCAACATCGAGCAGCAGGCCATGGTGGTCGAGCACGCCTTCCTCGCCGCGCGGGGGGCGCCAGCGCCCCACCCGGCCGAGACATATGCGGCGCTGAGCGGCGCCTGGCGGCGCGCCTGAGAGCGGTCCAGCCCGAAAGGCCGCGTCGCAATCAGGGTCTTTCGCTCTTGCAGGGCGCGGCCGTCTTCCCATATCGGCAACAGCGCGAGCGCCGGGGCCATCCAGGCCGCGGTCTCGCCGAGACTTAATCGAACCGGGGACGTCGCCCTCAAAAAGCGCTTCAATCGAAGGCTGATCCGCGGCGTCCGCCAGCAAGGCGAGAAAGACTCTATGAGCAAGATTATCGGCATCGACCTCGGCACGACCAACTCCTGTGTCGCCATCATGGACGGCAAGCAGCCGAAGGTGATTGAGAACGCCGAGGGCGCCCGGACGACGCCTTCGGTGGTGGCCTTCATGGAGGACGGCGAGCGGCTGGTCGGCCAGCCCGCCAAGCGCCAGGCGGTCACCAACCCCGCCAACACCCTCTTTGCGATCAAGCGGCTGATCGGCCGCCAGTACTCCGACCCGACGGTCGAGAAGGACAAGGGCATGGTGCCCTATGAGATCGTGAAGGGCCCCAACGGCGACGCCTGGGTGCGCGCCCACGGCAAGGACTATTCCCCGCAGCAGATCTCCGCCTTCATCCTGCAGAAGATGAAGGAAGCCGCCGAGCAGCACCTCGGCGAAAAGGTCGAGAAGGCGGTCATCACCGTCCCGGCCTACTTCAACGACGCCCAGCGCCAGGCGACCAAGGACGCCGGCAAGATCGCCGGCCTCGAGGTCCTGCGGATCATCAACGAGCCCACCGCCGCGGCGCTCGCCTACGGCCTTGAGAAGAACGAAGGCAAGAAGATCGCCGTCTACGACCTGGGCGGCGGCACCTTCGACGTCTCGATCCTGGAGATCGGCGACGGCGTCTTCGAGGTGAAGTCGACGAACGGCGACACCTTCCTGGGCGGCGAGGACTTCGACCTGCGGATCGTCGACTATCTGGCCGACGAGTTCAAAAAGGAGCAGGGCGTCGACCTGCGGAAGGACAAGCTGGCGCTGCAACGTCTGAAAGAAGAGGCGGAGAAGGCCAAGAAGGAGCTCTCAAGCGTCACCCAGTACGAGGTGAACCTGCCCTTCATCTCGATGAACGCCAACGGGCCGCTGCACCTCAACGTGAAGCTTTCCCGCGCCAAGCTGGAGGCCCTGGTCGAGGACCTGATCGCCAAGACCGTCGGCCCCTGCGAGCAGGCGCTGAAGGACGCGGGTCTCAAGAAGAGCGATATCGACGAGGTGATCCTGGTCGGCGGCATGACCCGCATGCCGAAGGTCGTGGACACGGTGAAGGACTTCTTCGGCCGCGAACCGCACAAGGGCGTCAACCCGGACGAGGTCGTGGCCTTGGGCGCCGCGGTCCAGGCGGGCGTGTTGCAGGGCGACGTCAAGGACGTGCTGCTGCTGGACGTCACGCCGCTGACGCTGGGCATCGAGACCCTGGGCGGCGTGTTCACCCCGTTGATCGAGCGCAACACCACCATCCCGACCAAGCGCAGCCAGGTGTTCTCCACCGCCGACGACAACCAGTCCGCGGTGACCATCCGGGTGTTCCAGGGCGAGCGGCCGATGGCGGCGGACAACAAGATGCTGGGTCAGTTCGACCTCGTCGGCATCCCGCCCGCCCCGCGCGGCGTGCCGCAGGTCGAGGTGACCTTCGACATCGACGCCAACGGGATCGTCAACGTCCAGGCGCGCGACAAGGCGACCAACAAGGAGCAGTCGATCCGCATCCAGGCCAACGGCGGCCTTTCGGACTCGGACATCGACGCCATGGTCAAGGAGGCCGAGAGCCACAAGGCCGAGGACGAGAAGCGCAAGGCGGCGGTCGAGGCCAAGAACCAGGCCGACTCCGTCATCCACTCGAGCGAGAAGGCGTTGGCCGAGCATGGCGACAAGGTGGCCCAGGCCGACCGCGACGCCATCCAGAGCGCGCTGGACGACCTGAAGGGCGTGGTGGAGGGCGGCGACGCCGAAGTCATCGCGGCCAAGACCCAGGCGCTGATCCAGGCGTCCATGAAACTGGGCGAGGCCATGTACAACGCCCAGAACGCGGCCGGCCCGAGCGAGGGCGCCGCCGAGGGCGAGGCGCATCCGGGCTCGGAGGACGTCGTGGACGCCGAGTTCGAGGAAGTCGACGGCGACAAGAAGTCGGCGTGACACTGCGCCCCATGGCGGTCCTCGGCGACTCCAGCCAAAAGACCGTCATTGGGGACGTCGCCGCCGCCTTCGTCGGTAGCCGTTTCCGCCCGGCTCGGCCTCAAGCCTTGCAGCCGGGCGGAAACGATCCCAACTGAGCATTCAGCAAATGAATTCGGACGCCTGACGGTCTGATGCGGGACTATTACGAGATCCTGGGCGTTCAGCGCGGCTGCGACGAGGCGGCGCTCAAAGGCGCTTTCCGCAAGCTCGCCATGGAGCACCACCCCGACCGCAACGGCGGGTGCGAAGACGCCGCCTCCCGCTTCAAGGAGATCAACGAGGCCTATTCGGTCCTCTCCGATCCGCAGAAGCGCGCGGCTTACGACCGCTTCGGCCACGCGGGCCTGAACGGCGGGGGCGGCGGGCCGCAGTTCCACGACGTGCACGACATCTTCAACGAGGTGTTCGGCGACGTCTTCGGCGACATGTTCGGTGGCGGCCGCCAGCGGCAGGGCCGCTCGGGACCTGGCCGAGGCCAGGATTTACGCTACGACCTCGAGATCAGCCTGGAACAGGCGTACGCCGGCGCGGACATCGAGATCGTCGTGCCCGCCGCCATGTCTTGCGAGCCTTGCGAAGGCTCGGGCGCCAAGCCCGGCACGCGGCCCACCACCTGCGTCTCCTGCGGCGGAGCCGGCCGGGTCCGGGCCAGCCAGGGCTTCTTCTCCATCGAGCGCACCTGCCCTCGCTGCGGCGGGTCGGGTCGCGTGGTCCTCGATCCCTGCCAGGAATGCCAGGGCCAGGGCATGGTGCGCCAGGAACGCCGGCTTTCGGTGCGCATCCCCGCGGGCGTCGACGACGGCGCGCGTATCCGCCTGGCCGGAGAGGGCGACGCCGGCCAGCGCGGCGGGCCGCGTGGCGACCTCTACATCTTCCTCGCCGTGAAGCCGCACGAGCTGTTCGAGCGCGACGGGCTCGACCTGCTCTGCACCATGCCGGTGCCGATGTGCGTCGCAGCCCTCGGCGGCGAGATCGAGGCGCCCTGCCTGCTGGGCGGCGAGAACTGCGACGGGCAGTCCAAGCTCAAGGTCAAGGTCCCGGAAGGGACTCAAACCGGCCGCACCGTGCGGCTCAAGGGAAAGGGCATGCCCTCGCTGCGCTCGCGCGAGCGGGGCGACCTGGTGGTCGAGCTGTATGTGGAGACGCCCACGCGCCTCAGCGCGCGGCAGAAGGAGCTGCTGGCGGAGTTCGCAGGCATCTGCGGCGAGCAGCAGCACCCCAAGTACTCCAGCTTCATCGGCAAGGCCAAGCGCTTCTGGGACGAGGTGACGGGCGCCTAAGCGTCTCCGTTCACCCCCCGCTCAACGCCCCGAAGATCATCAGCTCCTCTTCAGCGCCGATCGGACGGGCGACGTCGCGGGTCTCCTGCTGACCGATGAAGATCCGCACGTGCCTGCGCACCCGGGCCTGTTCGTCGATGATGCGGAACTTCAGGCCGGGAAAGCGGCGGTCGAGGTCGTCGAGAACGCCGTCCACCGTGGCGCCCTGCGCCTGCACACGCGTCGCGCCGTCCGTGTAGGCGGTGAGCTGCGAGGGGATCAGCACCGCGACCATCAGCGGGCGGCCACGCTCAGCGAATAGATTTCGGGCAGGTGGGCGGCGATCTGGCGCCAGCTTTCGCCCTCATCGCAGCTCATCCAAAGCTCGCCGCCCGTGGTGCCGAGATAGAGCCCCGCCGGCTCGCCCATGTCGGCGCAGAACGCCTGGCGCTTGACGGTGAACCAACCCTGCTCGGGCGGGAAGCCGCGGTCCTGCCGCTCCCAGCTCGCGCCGGCGTCGCGCGTGCGGTAGACGGCGGGCCGCCCGCCGGGGCTGACGCGCGGCCAGACCTCGGTCCCGTCCATCGGGAAGACCCAGGCGGTGGCCGCGTCGCGCGGGTGCGGGACGATGGTGAAGCCGATGTCGCCGATCTCCTTGGGCATGTTGCGACCGATCCGCTCCCACCGCTCGCCCGGCCGATCGAGGCGGTAGATGCCGCAGTGGTTCTGCTGCCAGAGGCGATCGGGATTGGTGGGCGCAAGGGCGATGTAGTGGGCGTCCTGGCCGAACTCCGGATAGGGGTTGGGCATGAAGTTGGCTTCGACGTTCTGGTTCAGCGGCCGCCACGTCGCGCCGCGGTCAGCGGTCTCGAAGACGCCGCCGGTGGAGGTGGCGATATACATGTGCGCGGCGTCGCGGGGGTCCACGACGATCTGGTTGAGCAGGGGGCCGTCCGGCGTGCCCCATTCCGCGGGCGCCCAGGCCTCGTACATGGGATGGCCGTTGAAGCCCTCCACGCCGGACCATGTGCGGCCGCCGTCGCGGCTTTCGAACAGGGCGGGCGGCGAGGTTCCCGCCCACCAGACGCCGGGCTCGGCGGCGTGGCCGGGTTCCAGCCAGAAGGAATAGCTGACCGAGCGCGCTTTTTGCGGGTCTTCGGCCTTGGGGAAGGCGGGCGGCCGGGCCGCTTCCGTCCAAGTCTCTCCGCCGTCCTCGGAGCGGTAGATGGTGGGGCCGAGGTGGCCGGTGGAGGCCGACATCAGCAGCACCCCGGGCTCGCGCGGGTCGGACACCAGATGATGGACGATGTGGCCCAGGAAGATCGGCCCCTTGACCGTCCAGCCGCTGCGATCGGCGTCGGCGGCGTAGATCCAGGCGCCCTTGCGGGTTCCGACGAGAAGCTGAACTGGTTGGGTCATGCGTCCTCCGTTCTAGGGTTCCAGGCCTTCAATGGAAATCACGACTGCGGATCAGCCGGCCGGTCACCTTGGAACGCGCTTCGGGACAGGGACCGTCGTCCTCGCGCATTTCCGCCAGCCGGTGCGTGAGGTCGGCGAACTTCCGGGCCACCAGGTGGATCACCCCGTCCTCAGCCTGCAGCTGGCCCTGCACCAGGAGGAAGGAAGCGCCCATGACCAGCCCCCGGTTGGCCTCAAAGGCGTCGCGCCAGACCACCACATTGGCCACTCCCGTCTCGTCCTCCAGGGTCAGGAACACCACGCCCTTGGCCGTGCCAGGCCGCTGGCGCACCAGCACCAGCCCGCCCACCGTGGCGAAGGCGCGGTCGCGCAGGGTCTTGAGCCGCTCGGCGGGCAGGGCGCCCATGCGCGTGAGGTCCTGGCGGAAGAAGCCGACGGGGTGGGCCTTCAGGGAGAGGCTGGTGGTGCGGTAGTCCTCCGCCACCTCGTGCGCCGGGCTCATGAAAGGCAGCATCACCTGGGGTTCCGCCGCCCGGCCGCGGCCCCGGGCGAACAGGGGCGCGGAGGCATTGGCGCCGATCTCGCCGCCCAGCCCCTTCACCGCCCACAGCGCCTGGCGTCGCGTAAGCCCCAGACTCCGGAAGGCGTCGGCCTCGGCCAGCAGCTCCAGGGTGCGTCGCGAGGCGCCTGAGCGAAGGGCGAAATCCTCGAAGCTCGTCGCGCCCCCACGCCGGGCGGCCACGATGCGTTCCGCCTCGGCCTCGTTCAGCCCCCTGACCTGCCTCAGCCCCAGGCGAAGGGGGCGGTAGTGCTCAGGCCCCACCCCCTCCGTCGGCTTCGCGTTCGACGCTTCCAGCGAACAATCCCAGTCGCTCCGCAGCACGTCGGGGGGCCGCACCTCGACGCCATGCTCACGCGCGTCGCGGACAAGCTGGGCCGGTTGGTAGAAGCCCATGGGTTGGCTGTTGAGCAGGGCGCAGCAGAAGACGTCGGGCCTGGCCCACTTCACCCAGGCCGAAGCCCAGACCAGCAGGGCGAAGCTGATGGCGTGGCTTTCCGGAAAGCCGTAGGAGCCGAAGCCCTCGATCTGGTGGAAGCAGCGCTGCGCGAACTCGGGATCGTAGCCGCGCGCCACCATCCCCTCCACGAACTTCACCCCGTATTCGCCGACGTTGCCGTAGTGCCGGAAGGTGGCCATGGAGCGCCGCAGGCCATCGGCCTCGGCCGGCGTGAACCTGGCCGCGGTGATGGCGATGCGCATGGCCTGTTCCTGGAAGAGCGGCACGCCCAGGGTCTTCCTGAGGATGTTCGCGAGCTCGTCCTTGAGCCCATGCTCCGGCGCGGGCGAGGGATAGGCCACGGGGTCCTTTCCCTCCCTTCGTCGGAGATAGGGGTGGACCATATCCCCCTGGATGGGGCCCGGCCGCACGATCGCCACCTCGATCACCAGGTCGTAGAACTCCTTGGGCTTCATCCGCGGCAGCATGGACATCTGCGCCCGGCTCTCGACCTGGAACACGCCGACCGAGTCGGCGCGGCTCAGCATCTCGAAGACCTCGGGCTGGTCCTGGGGGATGTCGGCGATGTCCGCGATCCCCAGCATGTCCAGGCTCTTCTTCAGCGCCGTCAGCATGCCCAGCGCCAGCACGTCGACCTTCATCAGGCCGAGCGCGTCGATGTCGTCCTTGTCCCATTCGATGAAGGTGCGGTCCACCATGGCGGCGTTGCCGATGGGGACGGTCTCGTCGAGCCGGCGCTTGGTCAGCACGAAGCCGCCCACATGCTGCGACAGGTGGCGGGGGAAGCCCACCAGCTCGCCGGCGAGCGCCGTGGCCCGGCGGATCTCCGGCGCGGTGGGATCGAAGCCCGCCTGGCGCACATGGTCCTCCGGCACGCCCTCGCCCCAGGAGCCCCAGACGGTGTTCGCCAGCGCCGCGGTGACGTCCTCGGTCAGGCCCAACGCCTTGCCCACCTGGCGGATCGCCATGCGCGGCCGGTAGTGGATGACGGTGGCGACGATCGCCGCCCGATCGCGGCCATATCGCCGGTAGACGTACTGCATCACCTCCTCGCGCCGGCCGTGCTCGAAATCCACGTCGATGTCCGGCGGCTCGCCGCGGCTCTCGGAGATGAAGCGCGAGAACAGCAGGTCCTGGCCCTTTTTCGTGGGATCGACCGAGGTGACGCCCAGGCAGAAGCAAACCAGCGAATTGGCCGCCGAGCCGCGCCCCTGGCAGAGGATCCGCTGGTCGCGGGCCCACTTCACCACGTCATGGACGGTCAGGAAATAGTTGGGGAAGCCCAGCTTCTCGATCAGGTCGAGCTCTTCGGCGATGATCTTGGCCTCGCGCTCGGGCACGCCGTCGGGGAAACGCCAGGCCGCGCCCTCCCAGGTGAGGTCGCGCAGGTGCTGGATCGGCGTCTTGCCCGGCGGCACGGGCTCGTCTGGGTATTCGTAGGAAAGCTGGGAAAGATCGAAGCCGATGCGCTCGGCGATCTCGACGCTGCGCTCCACCGCGCCTGGGAAACGGGCGAAGAGGCGGGCCATCTCGTCGGGTCCTTTGAGGTGGCGCTCGGCGTTGGCCTGGAGGCGCAGGCCCGCCTCCTGGAGGGTGCAATTGAGGCGGATGCAGGTCAGCACGTCCTGCAGGGGCCGCCGCTCTGGCCCGTGATGGAGCACGTCGTTGGTCGCCACCATGGGGACGCCAGCGCCTTGCGCCAGGCCTTCCAGGCGCGAGAGCCGGGGCAGGTCGCGCGCGCCGTACCGGCGGGCGGCCGCCAGCCACAGGTTTCCGGCCAGTTCGCCCGCCAGATGCGCAAGTTCGGCGGCGAAGCCGGCCTCCAGCCGTTCGGGCGGGATCACCAGGCAGAGCTGGCCCTTGGCGTGATCCAGGAAGTCGGAACGCCGAAGCTCGCAGCCGCCCTTCTTCGCCCGCCGCTGGCCCAGCGTGAGCAGCCGTGTCAGGCGGGCGTAGGCTTCCCGATTGGAGGGATAGACCACCAAGTCGGGGGTCTCGTCGGCGAACTGGAGCCGGCAACCCGTCAGGACACGGATATTCGATCCCGCGTCTCGGCGACGCTTCGCCTCCGACCAGGCGCGCACGACGCCCGCCAGGGTGTTGCGGTCGCAGATTCCGATCGCGTCCAGGCCCAGCGCCTCGGCGCCCAGCACCAGTTCGCCCGGGTGCGAGGCGCCGTGGAGGAAGGAGAAGTTGCTGGCCGCCTGGAGCTCGGCGTAGCGGGTCATGGGCCGCACGACCCCTCCGTCTCGACGCTTGCGCGCCGATCCAGCTGTCGCCGAAGGCGACTGAGGGGGCCTTCCATGCTCGCCACTTTCATCACGTCAGGTCCATCTGCGGGTTCCAGGCGATCTCCCAGAGGTGACCGTCCGGGTCGGCGAAATAGCCGCGATAGCCGCCCCAGAAGACGTCCTCCGGCGCCGTGACCGAGGTCGCGCCGGCGGCCAGGGCCTCGGCGAACGCCTGGTCGACCTCGGCTTTGGAAGGCTCGTTGTGAGCCAGGGTGATCCCGGAGAAGCCGGAGCCTTCGGCGGAGACGCCGGCGTCCTTGGCCAGGTCCGCGCGCCCGAAGAGGCCGAGCCAGGTTCCTTCCAGGGAGAAGAAGGCCACCTCGTCGCCCGGCTTGTAGTTCGGCGCGGGCCATCCCAGGCCGTCGCGATAGAAGGCCACCGACCGCGCCAGGTCGCGCACGCCCAGGGTGACCAGTCCGATCTTGGGTTTCATCGTCTAAAAGCGCCTTTCATCCGAACAATCCGTGCAGCCACCAGCGGGCCGGTTGGCTCAGGCCTGCACGAAACAACCAGAAACGCGCCCCGGTCTGGTCCTCCACCCGGTAGTAGTCGCGCACGTGGCCTGCCGAGACCTCGTCGATGTCCCTGCGCCACCATTCCTCGGCGATCCGCTCGGGGCCTTCGGCGCGGCGCACCCGGCGCAGCTGGCCGCGCCAGCGGAACTGGCTGGGCGGGTCGTCAGGGGTGAGCGCGATTACGCCGTCAATGGGCTCGGGTCGGTGGAACAGGCGCAACGGGCGCGGGGTCTCGGGGTCCCAGGTCGGAGCGGACGGCGGCGGCGTGAGCGGCGCGGCCGGCGCGGCGGCCTGTTCGGGCACATGGCTTTCGACCGGGACGGCCCGCCAGACGCGGTCGGCCCCCAGCCGGTTGCACAGCCGGTCCACCAGGGGCGCGAGCGTCGCCTGGGCGTCGGGCGCTTCCAGCCACGCCTGGCGGGCGGCTGCAGGCTCCACCTCCTGCGCGCTCAGGGTCACCACCTCGATCCCGAAGCCGGGGTCCACCGTCTCGATCCTGGGGATGAAGAGGCGGGCGATGCGTTCGGCCTCGCACCCGGCCAGGGCGAGGCCCACGCAGAGCGCCTGGATGCGGCCGTCCAGGCGGTGGAAGCCCAGCTCGAAGCGTCGTGCGCCTTGGCCTCGCGCCTCCAGGGCGCGGCACAGCCTGGCCGTGACGTCGCGGGCCGCCCGGGCCAGGTCTTCCGGGGTGCTGATCGGCTCGGCGAAAGCCAGCCGGGCGAACCAGGGGCTGGGCGGGCGCTGGAAGGCCTGGGCCTCGCCGGCGAGGCCCAACGCCTGGTCGAGCCGGGTAAGGGTTCCGCGCCCGAACCGGCGCGCCAGGGCCGCGCGGGGGATTTCCAGCACCTGGCCGATGCGGCGCAGTCCCAGCCGCTCGATCTGGATCGCGGCCTCCGCGTCCAGGCGCAGGGCGGCGGGCGGCAGCGGGGCGATAGCTTCCGCCTGGCCGCCGGGCGCGGCCATGGCGCCGTCCTCGCCGAAATGGGCCAGAGCCCAGGCCGCCCCCGCCGTATCGGCCACGGTTAGGCGGAAGGGCAGGCCGTTGTCCGCCAGCCGCAGGCGCAGCTCCGCCATCATCGCCGCCTCGCCGCCGAACAGGTGGGCGACGCCTTCGATGTCGAGGAACAGGCTGTCGGGCGGCTCGACCGCCACGGCCGGGGAGAAGCGCACGCACCAGCGGGCGAGCTCGATCAGGGTGGCGGCGTCCGCCTCCGGCTCGGCCTCGGCGACGGCGAGTCCCGGAACAAGGCCGAGCGCATCCGTCGCCGCCTGGCCGGGGCGCAGCCCGAGCTGCGCCGCCTCGGGGCTGACGGCCGCAAGGCGGCGGACCCCGCGCACCGTCTCCAGCAAGGCGAAGGGCGGTTCGCCTCCTCCGTCTCGACGCTGACGCGCCGATCCACCTCCCCCGCTGCGCGGTGGAGTTGTCGCCCCGGATATGATCCCGGGTGGCTGAGGGGGCGGGATCGCGCCCTCAGGCGGCGCGGGCGGGTTTCGCCGGCGCCAGTTGGCGATCGCCCAGAGGGGCGACCAGGCGCAGAGGATGCGTCCCATCGGGAGCCTCGAAGGAATAGGCGGAAGGACATTCGAAGAGCCAGGCCCCGGCGCGTCCCCCGCGGCAGCGCTCCAGGACCGCTTCGAAGCGGGGCGGGCCAAGGCCGGGCTCGCCGGCCGGGAGTTCGGACGGGGCCGGGGCGACCCGCCAGCGGGTGGCCGCCGCCGAGCCTGCAGGCTCGCGCCGCGCTCGCCCGCCGAAAGGCCGGCGGCGGATCAGGAAGCCGGTGGCCCCCCGGCTCTCGCAGGCCAGCTGCAGGCGGCGCCCGGCGGTCAGGCCGACCTCTCCCGCCTCGCCCAGCACGGCGGCCACGCCCTCGGCGGACAGCGCATCCTCCATGACGGCGAGCGCCTCGGCCTCGTCGCGGGCGCAGACCTGGATGAGGCGTTCCGGCGGAAAGCCCAGGCCCGCGAGGCCCGGCGCCCAGAGGTCGTCCCGGCGAAGGACCCACACCGCCCAGCCGCGGCGGGCCAGCGGGGCGGCCATCAGGGCGGCGAAAGCCGCCGGCGCCGCGGAGGTCTCGGCCTCCAGGCCGGCGCCCGCCACCTCGTGCCAGCCGCCCAGCGCCAGACCTCCGCCCAGGGCCGCGTCCACTTCGGCCGCGCCGAAGGCCAGGCGGCCGTGGTCCGTCCGGGCCCCGCCGTCGAGCCTGGCCAGGGTCGCGCGCACCTTCGCCAGCCGCACCGACCGCGCTTCCGACATGGGCTAAGGGACTCCTTTCGTTCTATTTTTGTTCTCCAACGCGCCAAAGGGAGAGTCAAGTTCCGCCCCGCGGGAAAAGAGCGCTCGGACGTCGTTTATCCGAGGGCCAGGCCGGCGGCGAAGGCCAGGGCGGCGATCAGGGCGCCCAGGGCGATCCAGCGCATGGGGGAGGGATTCAGGACCACGGTGGTTGGCGCCTCGGCCTGGCCGTCGGCGACGAGCGCCAGGCGGGCCAGGTTGCGCACCGCCTGCTCCGCTTCGCCGACGAAGCGCCGGATGCGGGTCTGCGGCGAAAGCTCCCGGGCGATCCAGCGGCGCACCACCGGGTCGGCGGCCGCCCAGATGTCGTGGTCCGGGCAGATGGTGCGGGCCACGCCTTCGACCGTCATCATGGTCTTCTGCAGCATCACCAGCTCCGGTCGCAGCCGCATCTCGAAGAGGGCGGTGATCTCGAAGAGCTGGGTCAGCACCCGGCTCATCGGCACCTCGCTCACCGCGCGGCCGAACACCGGCTCCCCCACCGCCCGCAGCGCCTGGGCGAACTCGGCGACGGAATGGTGCGCCGGCACGTAGCCGGCGTCGAAATGGACCTGGGCCACGCGCACATAGTCGCGTTGAAGGAAGCCCCAGAGGATCTCCGCCAGATAGCGCCGCTCGGCGGGGCCGAGGCGGCCGATGATGCCGAAATCGACCGCGGTGAGCTGGGCCGGGGGGGCCAGAAACAGGTTCCCCTCGTGCAGGTCGGCGTGGAAGACACCGCGGTCCAGCGCCTGGGACAGGAAGGCCCGGATCAGGTTGTCCGCCGTCTGGCGCCGGTCGAGCCCCGGCTGCTCAAGCGCGTCCGGCGCCGATAAAGGGACGCCTGGCGCCCACTCCATGGTCAGCGCCCGCTTGCCCACGCCTTCCCAGACCACCTTGGGCGCCCGCATGTAGCCGTCCTCGGCCATGATCTCGCCAAGCTCGTCGGCCCCCGCGGCCTCCAGCCGAAGGTCCAGCTCCAGCTCCATGGCGCGGATCACGGTGCGGGCGAAGCCCAGCGGCTTCAGGCGCCTGGCGGGCGGGGCCAGCCGCTCGACCAGGTGCGCGGCCACCATCAGCGCCTCGGCGTCCCGCGCAACGCGGATGGCGATGCCGGGCCGTAGGATCTTCACCGCCACGCGGCGGCCGTCGGTCAGGGTCGCCTCGTGGGCCTGGGCCAGGGACGCCGCCGCGACCGAAGGACCGAAGCTGGAGAAAAGGCTCTCCACCGGCCGGCCGAGCTCGCGCTCCAGCTCGACCCTCGCCACCGCTTCGGGAAAGGGGTCCAGGCGGTCCTTGAGGTGCGACAGGTCCAGCGCGAACTGGCGTCCGAAGATGTCGGCGCGGGTCGACAGCACCTGGCCCAGCTTGATCGCCACGGGGCCCAGCCGCTCCAGCGCGCGCGCCAGGCGCTCGCCAGGCCGACCCCGCCGGCCCTCGGAGCCGGTGCAAAGCCGAAGCACCCGGCCGAGCGCGGCCACCGACGGCGGATAGTGGGGCTCCAGCTCCCGCGGCAGCAAGGCGTCGTTGCGCAGCAGCATCCAGCCCGCGCCCAGCAGCCGCCCGAACGCGGCCAGCCCGCCCATCCGTCAGAGCGCCCGCGCGGTGTGCAGGGCCGCCACCCCGCCAGTGAAGTTGGTCACCTCCACGCGCGCGAAACCCGCCTCGGCGATGAGGGCGGCGAAACGCTTCTGGTCGGGGAACCGGCGAATGCTCTCGACCAGGTATTGATAGGCCTCGCGGTCGCCCGCCACCCGCGCCCCGACGGCCGGGATAACGCGGAAGGAATAGGCGTCGTAGAGCTTGCGCAGCGGCTCGGTCACGGGGCGCGAGAACTCCAGGCATAGGAAGCGGCCGCCGGGCTTCAGCACCCGCCGCGCCTCGCGCAGGGCCTGGGGGATGTCGGTCACGTTGCGGATGCCGAAGGCGCAGGCGTAGGCGTCGGCGCAGGCGTCGGGGAGCGGCAGGGCCTGGGCGTCTCCCACCGCCCAGGCGATCTCCGGCTCGTTTCCGCGGCCGCGGCCGGCGGCGACCATCTCGGCGTTGTAGTCCACCACCAGCACCCGGGCGTCCGCGCCGCCACGCCGGGCCTTGGCGCGCCGGGCCATGCCGGCGAAGCGTCGCGCCATGTCGCCGGTGCCGCCGGCGCAATCGATGATCAGTTCGCCGGGCTGCGGGTTCATCCGCGCGGCCATGGCGTCCTTCCACAGGCGATGGACGCCCCCGCTCATCAGGTCGTTCATCAGATCGTAGCGGCGGGCCACCCGGTCGAACACGCCGCGCACCAGGCGGGGCTTCTCGCCGGGATCGACGTCGCGGAAGCCGAAGGTTGCGGAGGAACCGGTCATGCGGGCGTCTTAGCCTCCGCAGGGCGGGGCTCCAAGCCTTCCCGCCCTTGGCGAGCGGGCTGCGCCGTGCCACTTGAGCCGGATGCCGGAATTGCCCGAGGTGGAGACGGTCCGCGGCGGCCTGGCGCCGGTGCTCGAGGGCCAGAAGCTCGCACGGGTTGAGGCCCGCCGCCCCGACCTGCGCTTCCCCTTGCCGGAAGGGTTCGTGCAGATCCTCACCGGCGCGCGGGTGCTGCAGCTTACGCGGCGCGCCAAATACCTGCTGGCCAGGCTCGACCGCGAGGACACCCTGGTCATGCACCTGGGCATGAGCGGGCGGTTCGAGATCGCCCGGCCGGAGGGGACGCAACGGCCTGGCGAATTCCACGCCGCGGCCGACCCCGACCCCAAGCACGCCCACGTGGTATTCGAAACGGAGGCCGGGACGCGCGTCACCTATTACGACCCCAGGCGGTTCGGCTACATGGCGCTCGTCAACACCGCCACCTTGCATCTGCATCCCTGGTTCGCGGGCCTGGGGCCGGAGCCGCTGTCGGAGAGGTTCGAGGCCGGTCGGCTCAAGGCGGCGTTCGAAGGGCGACGCCAGGGCGCCAAGACGCTGCTGTTGGACCAGCGCGTGGTCGCCGGGCTGGGCAACATCTACGTCTGCGAAGCCCTGCACCGGGCGCGCATCTCGCCGTTCAAGCCGGCCGGGCGGATTTCTCTCCCCAGGCTGGAGCGCCTGGTGGAGGCGGTGCGCGAGGTGCTGCGGGCGGCGATCGCGGCGGGGGGCTCGACCCTTCGGGACTACGCGTCGGCCGACGGCGCGCTCGGCTATTTCCAACACAGCTTCCGGGTCTACGATCGCGAGGGCCAGCCCTGTCCCAACACCGGCTGCGGCGGGACGATCCAGAGGCGGATGCAAGGCGGGCGCTCCACCTTTCACTGTCCGGTCTGCCAGAGGTAGGGCGTGCGTTTCCGCCTCCTCGCCGGTCTCGCCCTGGCCCTTGCGGCGGCCACGGCCGCGCACGCCAAGCCGCCGGTGTGGATCGTCCGCGACGCGGACTCGGAGCTCGTGCTTTTCGGCTCCGTCCATCTGCTGCCGCCGGGGCTGGACTGGCGTTCGCGGCCTCTGGACCAAGCCTTGGCCCACGCCGACGACGTGTGGTTCGAGCTGCCGATCGATCCGGCGACCCAGGCCGAGACCGCCATGCTCGCCGGCGAACTCGGCGTATGGCCCGCAGGCCAGTCCTTGTTCCAGCTGCTTCCGCCGGCGGACGGGGCGCGCCTGCTGCGCGTGGCGCGTGCCTATGGGGTTGATCCCGCCGTGCTTGACCGCCTTCGGCCCTGGCTCGCGGAGGTGGCGCTGGGCGGGGCGGCCTACCGCAAGGCCGGAGCGACCGAGGGCCATGGCGTCGAGGAGACTCTTTCCGCGGCGGCGCCCGCCGCCGCCCGCCGGCAGGCCTTCGAAACCGCCCGTCAGCAGATCGACATTCTCGCCGGCGCGCCCGTGGCCGACCAGCTCGCCTCCCTGCGGCAGACCCTCGAGGAGATGGACCAGGCGCCCGACGAGTACCTGCGCTTGCTGAAGGCCTGGATGGCGGGCGACCTCAAGGCGCTCGACCGCGAAGCGTTGCGCCCGCTCCGCCTGGCGTCGCCCAGCCTCTACCGGCGGCTCGTCTCCGACCGCAATGCGCGGTGGGCCGAGGCGCTGGACCTGCGGCTGAAGGGTCACGGGCGCACCGTCGTGGTCGTCGGCATGGGCCATCTGATCGGCGCCGACGGCCTGCCGGCGCGGTTGCGCGCCCTTGGCTATAGGGTCGAGGGCCCATAAACCCTCAAGGATCAGCAGAAGGACGCGCCGATGAGCCATGCGACCCTCCTTGTGGAGCGCCACGACCGCGTTCTCCTGGTCCGCCTCAACCGGCCCGAGGCGCTGAACGCCCTCAACAGCCAGCTGCTGGGCGAGCTGGCCGCGATCCTCGACGAGGCCGAGGCGGACGACGGCGTCGGCTGCGTGGTGCTCACCGGCTCGGAGAAGGCCTTCGCCGCCGGCGCCGACATCAAGGAGATGGCCGAGCTCACCTACGCCGAGGCCTATCGCCAACAGCTGTTCAAGAGCGCCGAGCGCGTCGAGCGCTTCCGTAAGCCCTTGATCGCGGCGGTGGCGGGCTATGCGCTGGGAGGCGGCTGCGAGCTGGCCATGGCCTGCGACTTCATCATCGCCGCGGAGACCGCGCGTTTCGGTCAGCCGGAGATCAACCTGGGCGTCATGCCGGGCATGGGCGGCACCCAGCGCCTGACTCGGCTGGTCGGCAAGTCCAAGGCGATGGACATGATGCTGACCGCGCGCCAGATGGACGCCGCCGAGGCCGAGCGGACGGGGCTCGCCTCCCGCGTCGTCCCCGCCGACAGGCTGCTCGAGGAGGCGCTGGGCGCGGCGAAGCGCATCGCCGCGCAATCGCCGCTCGCGGTCATGATGAACAAGGAGCTGGTGAACACAGCCCTCGAAACCACGCTCTCCACAGGCCTGGCGGTGGAGCGGAGCCTGTTCTATTCGCTCTTCGCCTTCGAGGATCAGAAGGAAGGCATGGCGGCGTTCGTCGAAAAGCGGAAACCGGCGTTCAAGGGCCGTTGAGGGCTGGCTGCGAAGGCGGATTCCGTTCCAGACCGCTCGCTCTTGCCACGTTGAACCGGCGCGGCGGGCGCGCTACTCCACGGAGAAGGCGGGAAGCGGCCGATCGGCGGGCCGCGCAATCCAGAGGTTCGGGAACTTGCTGAACAAATCGCCTTCGGCTCCGTCCGCCGGCGCGGGCGCCTCGCTCCAAGGCGCGGTTTCGGCGGCGGTGCTGATCGTCGGCATGCACCGGAGCGGCACCTCGGCGCTGGCGGGCATGCTCAGCAAGCTCGGCGTCGCGACGCCCGAGAACCTGCATCCGGCCGACGAGCACAACACAAGGGGCTATTTCGAGCCAACGCGGATCATCGACTTCCACGAGCGGCTGCTGGCGAAGCTGGACTCGCCCTCCAACGACCCTCTGCCCCTGCGCTATGACTGGCTGCGCTCGCCGATCGGCCAGGCCGCCTCGGAAGAGCTGGCCGAAATCCTCGACGAGGAGTTCGGCGAGGAAGCCCTTTGCCTGTTCAAGGATCCGCGGATGTGCCGGCTGCTGCCGGTCTGGAGCGCGGCGCTGGCGCGGAGCGGCCGCGCCGCGGCGGCAATCCTGCCGTTCCGCGACCCGATCGAGGTGGCCGGTTCTCTCGCGTCCAAGGCCGGCCTCGGCCGCCCCTATTCGCTGTTCATGTGGCTGCAGCACGTGGTGCTGGGCGAGCGGTTCACCCGCGGCATGCCGCGCAGCTTCACCGCTTATGACGAGCTGATGTCCGACTGGCGCCGCGTCTCGGCGAAGGTGCAGCGGGAGCTGGGGCTCGCGTGGCCGAAGGACGTCATGCGCGCCGGACCCGAGGTCGACGCTTTCCTCACCGGCGAGCTGCGCCATCACAAGGGGCGGGCCGACGCCCTCGACGCCAGCGAGCCGCTGGACGCGCTGTGCCTGAAAGCCTGGGAGGCGCTGGAGGCGTTGGCGCTTGACCCTCAGGACGCCGCGGCCATGGCGGCGCTGGATGGGCTTTGGGGCTCGTTCGAGACCGCGTTCGGCGTCTTCGGCCCGCTGGTGCTCGACTTCCAGCGCAACAACTGGCGTCTCGCCGACGAGAACCATCGTCTGCATGAGAACCAGCGTCAGCAGGCGGCGGCGATCCACGACCAGGCCGAGTTCCAGGCCAAGGCGGTGGCGCGCATCCAGGAGCTGGAGGTTTCCGTCCGCTTCCGCGACCGGGAGCTTCGCGACGCCGCCAAGCGCCTCAAGGAGACGGAAGCGGAGCGCAGCCGCGCCGAGGCGCGCCTTGGCCGGGAGTTGCAGGCGGCGCACCTCGCGCTAGACCAGGTGCGGGCGCGCCTCAAGGCCATCGAGACCAGCACGCTTTGGGCGATCACCCACCCGCTGCGCCTGGGTCTGGCGAAAGCCCCGCGCCTGCGGCGCGCCGCGCGCCGCGGCCTGCAGCTCGCGTGGTGGAGCGTGACTTTCAGGCTCGGCCAGAAGCTGCGGGAGGGCGCCCGGGGCGGGGCGGGGTTCGAAGCCGGACTTCGCCTGCCGGCGGCCGACGGGGCGGCGTTCAGCGGCGGCGCCGCGCACGCGCCGGAAGCCATGCTCCAGCCCGCGGAGCGGGCGCCGCTGCCGGCGCAGGAGCGGGCGGTCAACGGCCACGTCCTCTTCGTATCCGGCGAGCCCGCCACGCCCGGCCACCGCTATCGCGTCGTTCGCTGGGCCGAAGCCGCCGAGCGCGCGGGCGCCACCACCCGGGTGATCTCCTGCGACGAGATCGTCGAAAACCTGCATGAAGTCCGCTTCGCCGATGTCGTGTTCCTCTGGCGCGTCGCCTGGGACGACGACGTGGCGCGACTGTTGGATCTGGCCCGCGAATCCGCCACGCCGGTGGTGTTCGACACCGATGACCTGATGTTCGACCCGACGCTGGCCAAGTCGGAGGTCATCGACGGCATCCGCAGCCAGGGCTTCGACGAAGAGGAGGTCGCCGCCTTCTTTGGGCGAGTCCAACACGTGCTCGCCCGCGCCGACTATTGCACCGCGCCCACGCCCTTCCTCGTCCAGCGGATGAGGCTCCACGACAAGGTCGGCTTCGTCCTGCCCAACGGCTTCGATGAGGAGGTTCTGGAGCGCTCGCGCCTGGCGGTGCGCCGTCGTCGCCAACAACCCGACGACGGCCTGGTGCGGATCGGCTACGCCACCGGCACCCGCACCCATCAGAAGGACTTCGCCCAGTGTGCGCCAGCGCTCGCCGAGGTGTTGCGTGCGCACCCGCAGGCGCGGTTGGTGGCCTTCACCCACGGCGACGACCCGGTGCTGGACCTGGAGGAATTCCCCGAGTTCCGCGGTCTGGAGGCCCAGGTGGAATGGCGCCAGCTCGTGCCGCTGGAAGCCCTTCCCGACGAGCTCGCCCGGTTCGACATCTGCATCGCCCCGCTCGAGGCGGGCAACCCGTTCTGCGAAGCCAAGAGCGAGCTGAAGTTCTTCGAGGCGGCTTTGGTGGACACGCCCACCGTGGCCTCGCCCACCGAGCCCTTCCGCCGCGCCATCCGCCATGGCGTCACGGGGTTCCTGGCGTCCGATGTCGAGGGCTGGCGCAGCGCCCTGACCCGGCTGG
>Ga0157379_10001111_pt1 | contig 22015 bp, 19 predicted proteins | sample S25metaG_FD_121802 | JGI IMG/M metagenome (GOLD analysis project Ga0157379, IMG submission 121802) | Switchgrass rhizosphere microbial communities from Kellogg Biological Station, Michigan, USA - S2-5 metaG | ecosystem: Host-associated > Plants > Roots > Rhizosphere > Soil | place: USA... | reverse complement strand
GTTAATGGATGTGCCAGAAGATGCCGAAATAGGAACTGACGGAGAAGGACTGGCTTTGCTGGCAATTCTCGGCACCGACGTTCACTTGTTAGAGATCGGTCACATTCCCAATGCGGACGAACTCTATGCCGAGGCGATCAATCAGGCAATGATGGAACGTCTACGGCGGATTGATGCAGCAGGTGGAGAAACGGACACCGGCGTAATAATCGTGACATTTCATGGTTATATCTCAGGCGTTCCGAGTCTGTTCTCCAGTGACTTCAATACGGCGTTTGTATTCAAGAACAAAGAACAGCCTTTATCACAGAGTTTGCAGACGAGCTACACAATCCGCAGATCCTCGATTGCCCGTAATGCTACAAGCGGCTAATTTGCCCTGAATTCTTCGGGTATGCCGCCAGTCATTTTTCACAGCTCAACCTCTTTCACAGAAATCCAATAACTATGGGACACTCTCGACCGCGTCCGAAACATCTCGCAAAGAAGGTGCTGCAGATCCGCCGCAGCTTAGGAATATCTCAAGGAGAAATGGTCAAACGACTTGGTGTTCAAGAGCTGATCGACCATACGACTATTTCCAAATACGAACTCGACAAAAACGAACCACCGCTCGCTATCCTGCTCGCCTATGCTCGCCTCGCAGCGATTCCCGTCGAACAAATCATCGATGATGAACTTGAACTCACAATCTGATTTCCGCAATAGCTACGGGGATCGTTTCCAACCACTATTAAACGTACCAAACACCACTCGACGTGGCAGAGTCCCTGTTAGCGCCCGTATGCCTTGGTTCTGATCGGGCGTCTTTTTTAGGCCTTCCGCTTACTCTATAATGCCTGCGTGCCGGTGAGTATAGTTTGATGTGCCTGAGTTGGCACACACTGGTACACACAAGAATTCTTTTGGCGAGAGCAGATTCACGTTCAATCGAGAACAAACCATGAATGACGAGAAGTGGATAGTTTCAGATAGGGACCATCTCGGCGGAAAACCACGCGTACAAGGGACGCGAATCTCAGTGGCCTTTCTTCTTGAATGCCTGGCTAGTGGAATGAGCGTCGCAGAGATCGTCGATGCCTATCCGACGTTTAAGCAAGGACGCCGTGCAGGGAGCGTTGCGTGAGCTTGCGCACGAAAAGGAAGCGGCGGCGGCGTGAGGATTCTCCTCGACCAAACATGCCTCGCAAGTTGCTGGCCGCCTTAGTAGCTGAAGGTCACGAGGTGGACTCGCCACGATGACCTGAGCATATTGTTCTGAATCTCGGCCGATGAAATCGTAGATAGCTTGAAGATTGTAAGCCGCCTGCGTGGTCCAGCGAACTTCCGTCACCTGAGAAACCTTGCTTTGATTTCGGCGTGTGAGATTGTCTCCCCGGATTCAGACTGCTCAAGTCCTCGCTCAATCTTTGCGAGAAAATAAAGCCGCTCCATTGCGTCTTCTACGGTGGCATCGTCTGGAAGGTCTTCAATCGCGCGAATGATCTCACTTTTTATTTGTGGCGTTTCCATTGGTAAATAACGATACCACCCCTCGTCAACTCGTCGCAAAGCAGCATGTGCATCAATGATGCCGTTCCTATTTTTCTTCACCGTACAAACACCAATTCAGTACGTTCCGCTCTAGGCCAAAGCTGCGGACCGCAGCATGATGGTCTCACCCTATTCCCGTTGGCGGAGGCGCCGATGCCGGCGGACTTTCGCCCGCGAGCGATAGCCTCCGCTGCGGCGGCCGTCAACGGTCTCGCTTCGCTCGATGAACTCCGCTCGCTTAGCTCGCTTCGCCGTTGACTACCGTCCTCGCTCCGGCTGGGGGCAGTAGACAAGGAGCTAAAGCTCCTTAGAATCCACTTGGATTCTTCCTGCAACTGACGCGGAGAGCCAAATGAAGCAACCTCACTGGAGCGGCAACTTACTTAAAAACTGCAACCCAAAGCCGGGATAACTGCGGGTCTACGCTGCGCTACGACTGAATGCACATTTATTAGGCATTTCGCTTAATCTATAATCCTGAGTGCTGGTCGGCTGACTGGTGGAGTTTGACGCCCTAATATACAGATTCTGAGGCTTACGATGATGGAAAAACTTACTGTTGACGCAGAGGGAAAAATTGTAATTCCATCCGAGGTTATCCAGAAACGTGGCCTTCACCCCGGCGACGAGCTCACACTCGTTGAATCTGTTGAAGGCTTGTTCGTTTACCAGGGCGGCATCGATGAAAAAACTTTGGCGTGGTGGAACAGACTCGATGACAGGCAGCGCCTGCTCGCACAAGATTATGCTCTACGCGACGAGAATTTGAGCGAACAGGAGCGAGACGCCTCCTGGAACCAAGAAGCAGAGTTCATCGAAATCGAAGCCGAGAGTGACGAGCTCGACCTTCCAACCAACTAGCGTCTTGCTCGACAAAGGCGTGATCAGGCGTATGTACGGACGGCGCGTTCGCTTGGCATTGCGATAATGGGGCATTAGTCATGGCTTGTGTAGCAATTTGTCGGCAGAGCGAAAACGAGGCCGGTCCATGAAAAGCGTGAACATCACCGAATTGAAGAATCGTCTGAACGTATATCTTAACGACGTGAAAGCCGGTGAAGAGATTCTGGTGCGCGACCGCAACCAGCCGGTCGCTCGAATCGTCCCGCTAGTACGTTCGAGAGATGAGGACGAGGAATTGCTGGCACTTGCTGCGCAGGGGAAACTGCGCCTGGGCGAGGGTCTTCTTGAAGAGTCCTTCTGGGAGATGCCGGCGCCGCGCGTTCCTGCCGGCGCTTTGCGCCGCGCAGTCGAACCGGAGCGCGATGAAAACTAAGCGCGGGCGAAAATCATGGCCGCCGATGACTGCCTTCTGGGATACGAGCGCTCAGAATTCCAAATCGGAGCACATTACATGAATCTAAGTGAACGCATCACGATGGATCCGGAGATTTGCCACGGCAAACCAACGGTTCGCGGCCTCCGATATACGGTGGAATCTATTCTCGAACTATTGAGTTCCGGGATGGCCGTTGAGGAGATTTTGGCCGACTACGAAGACTTAGAACGAGAGGATATTCTCGCCGCGTTAGACTTTGCCAGGCAACTCAGCCAGATAAAGCGCATTGAGCCAATTGTGGCATGAAGTTTCTCATTGACGCTTAACTTCCACGACGTCTCGTTCACCAGTTACGCGCGGCAGACTTGAAACAACTCATGACCTAGAGATCTTCGTCATGGGAATCGGACCACCGATCAAGAATTCATCAGTTGTTGGTCTGATCGCCGTTAAGTTGTCAATCTAGGATCTAGCTTGAATGCTTCCATGCTGCCTATTACTAATTTCTTAAAATCAGTGTGCGCTGGATTAATGAGGTAATTGTTTTCGTTTTCGATGACCGCACTAGGCACCCTGAGTACAACTGATGAACCTCTGGAGATCCAATCGTCGCCAATAGTTCGAAGCGAAGTTGGTGGAGGTGATTGATTCCAGTCAGGAGGTAGGGTGGCAGGGTCGCGTAATTCAACAAGCGAATCATCGAAATCAACGGGGCAGATCGAGAAAGAGGGCAGCACCGAAGTGTTATCTAAGTGCACAAGTAACTCCAATGTAGCCAAGGAAACAGAACCCGCTGTGTAAACCATAGCTATGCCGGGACTGTTCCAGCGACCACCATAAAGCCGCGCACCCTCTCCGCTAAATGCATCTGCAGCGAACCGGGTTTTGATGATTCTCCAGGCGCGGGTCATTAGGTGAAGACGCCCTGTTCAAGTCGTCCAATAATTTGTTCAACCTCGCGAGCTCCGACCTCAGTTTTGGCTATCTCCAGAGGGATTGCACCACCTAATGCGCGTTGTGGCGTCATTAACCAGGCGCGCGCTGCTTCCTGATTACCATCAAATAAATCTTGAGCGCGCGCGAATAATCTCGATGTACGCAGCACCCGATCGGATTCAGCTGGTTGTAAACGGCCAGCCTCCTTTCGACGAAGGAAAGTTCTAAACTTGATATCAAGCAACCGGGCCATTTCCTTCGTCGCTAGATCCATCTGCTGTTGCAGTGCCTCCACAGCAGTGAAAGCCAATCCCTTTTCAACATGCCTAATTAGATCTACCGGGTTTTTAACCTTAACTCCGATCAGCTTTGTATAGTCGTGACGCGGACTTCGTGTAGCCGACGTTAGAGCTTTCTTCGCTGCTCGCCGGTGTTCCACCTTTCGACTTGTTTTTGTGGGTGTCTGTCTGGTAGTTGTTGCCATATGGCAAGATTATAGATGCCAAATGGCAACAAACGCAACCTCGTTTGAGGCATACGAGTTCCAATTGGCCGGAGTGCGGCATCAAAAACTTTCAGGCACCTTGTTTTAAGAAGCTCGCTAGCGCCGACTTGATACTGTTCGAAGCCAAGGCCCCAGATCCTAGTGGAGGAGCTATGGATGACACGTTTTGATAGTCAACTCATATTTTGGGCTCGCAGGAATTCCTGTTTTGTTTATTTCGTTTGTGTATTATGGGGGGCGGTTGTTGAGTGTGGACTCAATCTTCAACTAGAAGAGTCCATCAGGAAATGAGGTGAGAATTATGGCGGCGGTTCTTAGAGTGCTTGACCCGGTTACTCCAACCGAAGCTGAGTCACAGCTGGCAGAGACAAGCAGTAGATCTCTATCACGGTATGTTCGAGATGAAGAAGGTCAGACAATTACGGTCTTGCCCGAAGGCGCGCCGAGCGAGAGCAGGCCGTTCGCATTCCTGCTGTGGCTTTCCGCCTGCTCGTCAACATTCTGACTCAGATGGCGAAAGGAAATGCGATCAGGCTTATTCCTGTTCACGCCGAGCTTACCACCCAGGAAGCTGCCGAATTGCTAAATGTCTCGCGACCGTACTTGGTTAGCTTGTTGGAAGCTGGTCAGATACCTTATCGCCGAGTCGGAACACGACGCCGCGTCCTATATAGAGATCTCGCTGTGTACAAAAGTCGAATTGATGCTGATCGCCGCGCCACCTTGGACGAAATGACCGCTCAGGCGCAGGAACTCAATATGGGGTATGATTAGTTCCCGAGAACATGGCGAATTTCACTCTCGTTTACGATGCTTGGTTGCACAACCCACCAAGACGCGAGATCAATATTTGTACAGTGCTGTTAATCTGTCCAACAAACTGGCCACAAAATCCACGCATTCAAGGATGAGCCGCCAGCTATGTAGAACTGGATTGTTACTGTAAGTCAGCTTCGATAAACTGCTGCTCATGTTGAATGAAACGATCGAAACCCGCGGACATACCACAAAAGATGGCATCTTGAATCTGAGCATCAAGGTAGGCGCGGCCGATGCTGATGTTGCAGTTATTGTTCAAGTGAGAGCCGTAACTCCAGAGGACCGTGTGGACGCGAAAGGATGGCCCAGCGATTTTTTTGAGCGCGTTGCCGGATCGATGCCGGATTTGCAGCGTCCGTCTCAGGACACCTTTGAGGATCGGATTGCTTTTGAATGATCTTTCTTCCGATACCAACGCATGCATTACGTTGCTGACATGCGCATTGCCGGATTGCAGCTCGACGACTGGAAAGCGTAGCAGCCCGGTGACAGTTTGACGCAAGGTCACAGCCTTGTTTTAAGCAGCTCGCTCGCGCCGACTTGATACTGTTCGATCTTCGACAGCGGTTTCCAATTCAAGCGCGCTGGATCCTGAATGGCCAGGATCTCAGGCGATGACGCGCAGTTAAAGACAACGTAGAGCCAATAGTTCGTACCGAGCCGTTTTGCAACACTGTACTCATTGGCACTCAGCGAAATCGGACCGCGGTGGGCTCGGCCTTTTACTTCGATGAACCGGCGCTGATTGTCAGACAATCCTTTCGCGTTAGAGCGCCTATCCTCAGTCCGCGCATTGAGTGAAATCAGGTCAAAGCCGTGCGTCTGTGCCTCAACAGTTTGCACCTGCCAGCCGCGCGAGCTTTCATAGTCGGTCACAGCTTGAATCGCGGTCCGTTCAATTTCGGCGAACGCCAGGTCAGAGCTGCGCTTTGGCGCTTTAGCGGACTCGTCGATGACATAGCCGATTGATTTGTAGCTGCTCACGCGCCGGTCGTACATCCGCGCCAGCACGGGCACAAGATAATCGACGTAATCATAGACGTGAACCACTCGCTTATTCTCATGCACCCGATGCAAACGACCAACATACTGTTGCAGAATCCCGCGCCATGAGATGGGCATCGCGAGAAACAGCGTATCCAGCCGTGCGTCGTCGAAGCCTTCACCTATGTACTTGCCAGTAGCGAGAATTACCCTGGCGGATTCCTGATGCACGTTACTGAGCCTTTGGAACAAGTCGTCACGCGTTTTCTTTCCGGCGCCGCCTCGCAGGACAAAGAGGTTTTCAACACGGCCCTCAAGCTTTTCAGCGATTGTGCGAAGATGGTCTTTTCGCTCAGTTAGAACAAGCGGAGATCTTCCTTCTCGAACTGCTTCCAGCACGTCGGAAACAACCTGATCTGTGCGTTGTTCGTCGAGAGCAAGGGCGGTATAGAGGTCCTGGATAGAGATCTCGCTCCATTCGGGCGGTACGCTGAAGTGCGTGAAGCGAGGTGTTACAACGTGATCGAAAGTTTGCGTTGCACCCAGCTTCTTCGCGGACAAATTGAACCGAATCGGACCACACTGCATCACTATGATCGGGTGATGACCGTCTTTCCTGATCGGCGTCGCCGTCAGACCCAGAACATACTTAGCTTTAGCGTGCCTGAGTATGCGTTCAAAAGTAAAAGCAGAAACGTGATGACATTCATCAACAATGATTTGACCGTATTCACCCAAGAGGCTATTGACCTCGCCTTTTCTGATCAGGCTTTGCATGACCGCGACATCGATCTCCAGCCCGTGCGATTTCCTGCCACCACCGATCTGCCCGATTTTCGTCGTCTCATAAAGTTCAAGGAACGACTCGAGCCGGTCCTTCCACTGCTCTAATAAATGTCGCCGGTGAACGAGGATCAAGGTATTCGTTTTTCTTTTGGCTAACAAATAGGCGGCGACAACAGTCTTGCCAAATGCGGTCGGGGCGCAAAGGATGCCTTCGTCATGAGCGAGCAAGGCCATTGCGGCTTTCATCTGCAAGCCGGTGAGTTTGCCGCGAAATGACACGGCTATGGTGTTTCCTGAGAAGCGTTGATCGTCGATTTCAGCTCGGATTCGGTGGGTCTCGAACAGATCCAGTGCGTCATCCAGTGAGCCGCGCGGAAGCGCAATGTCGTGCGGAAACTCTTCGGCACAACTAATCACGCGAGGCTTTCCGAAAGTAGAAAGTCGCATTGCCTGAGCACGATAGAACTCCGGATTTTGAAACGCCGCTAGACGAATCAATCGGTTGAGGAATGATGAAGACAGGTTTTGTTTTTCAATGTAGATGAGGTTTCTTCGGGTAGCGCGAACCATAGCGGACGATTGGTCGACAATTGCCGGGTCGGCGTTTTCGTCCGGCGCGGGCATCATCCAGGAACCGTCGATTGCTTCCGGATGAGTTGAACTTGTTCGGACACCGATGATTGCGCCATTGCTCGTCACTTTACTAAGAATCGTCTCGATTTCGTCAGCGGCTATCTTTCTTATCGTCGAGAGAAATGCCCATTGATCGACATAAGGCATAAAGTTGTTATCGATGAACACACTGTTCCCCAATTCTCTTGGACCACGTTGCAGCGGCAGCGCTATGAGGTTGCCAAAACCGCCTTTAGGCAGAGTGTCCTGGTTAGGAAACAGACGGTCATATGAGTCGAGGCCAATCGAGTGTCGCCTCTCCATGGTAGTGGTCAGCAGGTAACAGCCAAGTCTGCGCGCGGTGCAGGCTGACAATGGACTTTCAAAGAAAAGCCAAACGTGGCCGCCATTGCCGGAACGCGATCGCTCCAGGACTGCCGGCAGGCCGATTCTTTCGCAAGTGGTTATGAACGCTGAGGCATCCGTTTGCCAGGCCTGTTTGTCGAAATCAATTGCAAGGAACCAACACGTTTCGTCAAGCAAAAGGGGATAGATACCAACGGTCTGCTTCCCGAGCAGATGGTTTCGGATCACTGCATCTGTCAAAGGAAAGTATTTGCGGTTCTTATGATCTGGAGTTTTGAAAGCGTCGTTTGGCTCGCGCTGTGCGGCAGGTGAATAGCCGGATCGACCGTTTCGTCCTTTCCAGTGAACTGCGTAAACATCGTCTCGTCCCCGAAAGAGTTTTCGAAACAAGGCGATCTTTGCATCCGGTGCTGATAGGTTGGTGACTAAATCTATATCGGACGAACTCTCTTTTCTCGACTCAGAAGAATTCGCGATGGGTAGGGAGTTGTCTAAGGGCGTCTCAGTAGAGTAGCTAAAGGGGTGCGCTTGCTCGTGAGTCAAGAGTCGTTCTCTGAGCCGTGTATTTTCTTCCCGCAGCCTGACACATTCGGCTTGGGCATTTTCCAACTCGCGACGCAGATCGGTTTCGTAGTCCACTTGCTACGCCTTTCTCACGCTCTTCGGGGTGATCCGATTCTAGTGCGACGGATTTGGAAAACGCCAATGAACTCAATGCGTGCTTGGCGATTTAGTAATCAGTTTAACAGCGCAAGTTAACCGGTGCTGAACCAAAACGTTCAGTGCTTCTTATCGATTCTGTGGTAGATTTCCGAATATGAGTACTGCTAAAGAAGAAGTCCACGCGCTTCTAACCAAATTGCCAGACGACTGTTCATTGGAGGACATACAGTATCACTTGTACGTGATTGAGAAGGTTCGCAATGGGCTCGAAGTGGCCGATTCGCAGGACTCAATTCCTCAAGAAAAAGTTGAGCAACGGGTTGGCAAATGGCTTACCGAGTAGCTGTATTGATCGATTGCCTCAAGATCCTCAATCGTCCCCGGTGACATCATATCTGCAGATTCCAGTGCGTATGCCGCAACGGTCCTGAAGTCGTTAGATTCGGATTTGAAATCTCAGAATGATTGACATCAGCAGGGCTGCTTCTTATTGACCAGTCCGAGTCTTGATAACTCGGCCCTGAATTCACGCCAGCTGACGATTTGGACATTTCCATAAGACTCGCCCAATAAACGTAGATCAGAGTCTTCTGTGGTCAGAAGGTGTGCATGGCCATCGACAGCACAGGCTAAATAAATGGCATCGTCAAGAGCACGCTCCGCTGAGCGCGGTGCTTGCGAAATGCGACGGCGGGCGTTGCGCAGGCTTGAGACGGACACCGCTACTGGCGTCCAGAGTTGGAGCGCGGCCAGAAATAGTTGAAATCCAACGCGGTCACGACGCGCGAGGAACATCGTTAAAACTATCTGCGCGTCTACACGACCCGCAACTCTTCCTCGCTTTGATTTGGATGCTCGGGCGGCGTGCTCACCCGCGTGACACCTTACGGCCAGACCTACGGCGCGGTCGTCGCGCTCCGCGCAATGCTTCTCCAACGAGTCCTTCCATCTCCTCTTCGCCGGACAGTGGAACTTCTTCGCTTCGAGACTTAAGGCGCTCTTGAGAACGCGTGAAAGTCGCCTCAATTTCCGCGACGAGCAGATGTAACAACGCGCGCCGCATATCTTCCAGGGTCGTGAAAGGAACAACTGCTGCCGCCGGTTCGCCGTGGGTAGTGAGCACTACGCTTCCTTTTGCGGCGAGCTCTAAGGTGCGGCGCATTTCAGCGCGTGCATCGGCGATGGCCATGAACTGCTGCGGCCGGCCAAGGTAGGATGCTACTCGCAGCAGCACTGCAGCTTTCTCGTCCGGACTGATTGAGTCATGTTTCATAGATTACCTTTTAAGCATTGTACAGATAAGTACAGAAAAGGAAGCGACCGGAGCGGGAACGAGCACGCAGAATTTCATTCCATGATTGGCTATTTTTCTATACCAAACTGGCGCTTAATCGTTACGTTTGCGCCACGCCTGATATGCGGCGATCCATTCAAAGCCTTCCGGAAGCGGTTCAACCCATTCCAAGGAGTTTACGTCTACGCGATAAGTGCGTCCTTTACGGCGGCAGACCGTGATGAGGCCATAACCTGACCTTGGCCCATTCGAAGCGCCTAATCTCTATCGTTTCACCAATGAGCTTCGCGCGAAAGGGACAGACGACTCGTTCCTCAATCATCGTGAGCAGCGCCGTATGCTCTTCTTCCTGGCCCCAGCAATCAACAATTGCTTCGTCAATCAGCTCATCGAGACGTGCCTTACTGATTTGCCTGGGCATTTTCTCAGAAAAGTTCAAAATAGGTTTTTTAGTCTGATGTGAAGATAATACGTTTCCCCGAGTCTGGTTTTGTACTTGATCGGCATGATGTCGAAATATAATAACCAGGTGGCACTTCAATACAAACCGCTTCAAACAATGTCCGTCAAAGAGGGACTTGAGCGAGAAAACGCCGAGAACCTGAAGTGGTATGCCAGGCTACTGGGCGCGGACAAGAGGATTATTCGGAAGTCGGAGCTTGTCAGTTTCATCTCCACGCATCTGCACGGAAGCTACCTACGCGAGTTGTGGTTCCGACTTGATGAGATTCAACAAGCAGCTGTTGCCGAGGCCATCTATTCGAAGAACCTGAGATTCGACGAGGGACGATTCAAAGCAAAGTATGGGCGCCTGCCTTCCTTCGGCACGGAGCATTATTACTACCGCTTGGGCGCCAAAGATGGTCCAACCTTCGCCCGGCTGCTGCTTCATCAAGAGGGCATGCCCGAGCAACTTGCCGAACGTCTGAGACAGTTCGTGCCGCAACCTGCTCCCGCGCAAATCAACCTCAGTCCCAGTGACCGCGACCACGAAGGATGGGCGCACGCGGAGAGCGAGCAGGACGAAGCGATGATCGTTGAGATGGAGCAGGCCGCGCAGCGCGATTTGAAGGCTTTGTTGCGCTTGGTGGCTTTGCCTCAAAAGTCGTTGTTGCCCCAAAAGTCTTTTCGGAGTGTCACTCCATTTCACTGAATCGTCTGCGTAAGTTATTGATTGCTCGTGGAGATTTGCTCAAATGAATTGGTTGTTTTGAGATGCGGGCCGCCATCACGAATATTGGACCAAAGCAGGTCTGTCCCTTGATCGCAATGCAGAGGATTAACAGAAGAAATGTATTCCAGACTTTCGCTCAGAAGCCGAAGCGTACAAAAGTAAATCAGCGTGGCGAGGGATATGAGATCCAGGTTTGGTGCGTCAAGATTCAGGTGGACCGGCAGCTACGAACGCGTCATCACTAATCGTGCTCCCAAGACCCACTTTTGCTTGAGTGAATCTAAATTCTTGGGGTGCTCACTGAGGATTTCGATTTCGTACCAAACTTGACCATCTACGGTGGCAGTGCCAATAACTTTGACTCGAGTTCCAATGGCACAAGCTCCAACACGGTTTGCCTTGATCAGCCCAGGCTTGCTAAACACATAAAGACTACTGCTTGCTACGTATTCCGGTGCAGCTTCCATTGGCATTTGAGGAGAGGTCCACGGCTGCAATTTGATCCAGACAATTAAAAACACGCCAACCAGAACTGCATTTATCAAAAGACCTACCAAAGTGCTAGCCAATCGAGATAATCCCTGCGCCTCTTGGTACCAGGACTGGAAAAAACCGTCGTGTCGTAAGGGGTTGGTAGAACGCTGCTCTTCGTTATCACGAGAAACGAGTTTTAGTTTAGGCAGGGCCACCTCATGCTCCAACTTCGGAATGTGAAGGTACGATGGCTTCGTAGTTCGTTGCTAGGATACAAATAACGAATAGTGAGATCGCCCTCGCGTCGAGAAAATTTGAGCCTACTCTTGTTTTGTGTGATATCTAACAATAACGGTAATCTTGGTGGTTATGCACTGCCATGATCAACTTGGATAACTGTTAACGGTTACGTGTTAAGTACTGAACTGTTTCATTGAGGAGCATGGAAGCCAGTTCAAACTTCTTCATATTGCCGTCCGGCCCATTCTGTTCCTTGTTCTTTGACTTCTCCATGTATAGAAACCCTGCCACCGTCTCATTCTGAACAAAATTGCCATTCTCCCACCTGCCGATCACGAACATCAGCGCCTCGCTCTCACGGCCTTCATTGCCTTCGACAATCGTGCCTGTTTTGTAAATCATCCGATAATTGGCCGGTAGGTTCACCCTCGAGGCTGCGGTCGTCGTCAACACTTTCGCTGTCCCAATTCGTCCTACCTGTTCCATCGGGGAAATCACGTTTTCATTTCTCCAGGCCGAATCATTCAATGGAGCCGGAAGATCGGGAGCTAAACTGTTCTGCTGATTATCCTCGATTCTCGCAAAGATTCTCTTTCCAGTTGCAAACCTCGCTGCAGCTTCAGCCATCATGACATTGTTAAAGACACACGGTGCACCACCGAGGAAGCAGGAGATTAATCCTTGCCGAACCCCCTTGAAGTCTCCACCGTTCATCTCCAATCTCATCGCAACCACGTTATCAAGGTACTCGTTCTTTGCCGGAGATAACTTGGAGTTTGCGAAACTTGGAAAGAACGTAGCACACGCTTTCCGAGTGCGGTCATCGGCTCCTCCCTCAGGTTCAAAATTAAACACTGAATTCAATCCGCTAAAGAGTACCGTGTGATTGATAAAGTAGGATGCGAGCGGAAGTGCCAGTTTACCGTCGAATTGATCTTGCAAAGTAAACACGCTGTTCGGACCTACCCTTGTGAGGTCCACCTTATAGCCCGTTTCGTTGTACGAAATATCAGGTGAGTGGTCCTCCCTCACTAACACCTGGGCGATTTCGGGCTTGCTGCGGATCATGCCAACCATGCCCAGCAAACCTTCCGGATAATCAAGGGAATGAATGAGAAAATTTCCCATGTCCGACTCTGCTGTAGTGCTGTTGCAATCCCACTCTTCAATCCTGATCCCGCCTACCCACCAATGTAAATGCTCGTTGCCTCCCCCGCCTGATGAACGGTGCGACGGATCATCACGATTAAAAACTCGTAGCCGGCCGAGATCACGCTCAGGCCAGAACTGACTCGCCAAAGCGCCAAGTACGATCGGCTTGATCGTTGAGCCTACTACGTGGTCGGATATGAGATTGCCATTGTTTTCAAATCTCGATCGGGCCGGCTCGAATAACTTGTCCACCAGCACCTCATATTGCGGCCTGTTTGAATCCAGCAGCGGCCATGACGGAATCGCAAGCACCTTTCCGCTGAAAGCATCAATCACAGTTGCAGAAAGCCGGTTTGGATAGGTTCGAAAGGGCTGATAGTTGGGATGAGTGCCGGCGTAGCTGATCAATTTCTGTTGCAGCTTTTTGTGGAGCGCCAGATCCAAGGTTAGAGCCAGCTCGGGTTTAATCCGTTCATTCTCCGGTAAAGATGCCTCTGTTTCCATTGCAACCGTGCGATCTGCAGCACTACCGAGAAAGTACGGTAGGGTGATACTACCTTCGGGAAACATTCGCCGGTAACCGCCGTTTCGCCAACGCACGTAGGCGAGAATGGGACCGGTTGGCCCTAAGTAGATCAGATTCCGGCGCTGCGGCTCGGTCTCATGGCGCTCGATTACAATGATGCTTAATTCATCCAATGCCAGCGGCTCAGTAATACGCCGACCATTTACAAATATAGACCAGTCGCCGATTTTGGGATGCAGCGTCAAAACGTCCCCTGTGCGTTCCAACTGGAAGTATTGCCGAGTGTCTTCACGCAATAAAACGGAGGCGTTTGTGAGGCCGGGTGAGGGCTTCGCCAAATCGATGCTGCTTGGAATACCTCCTTCACGAAGACTGATTTTGAACTGCAAGCCTAACGCGTAGAGCGTCGGATCTTTATCTCCGCTTGCGACTATTCGCCCGCGCCATTGCGTCAGTTCGGTGAAAGGTGAGCGAGCAAAGAAGAATCGTTTATTGATTCTCACTGCCAGTTGGTTGGCTGAATTGTTTCCGCGTACACGCTCGAGATAATAAAGCCCACCCTGTGGGTTGAATTTGTCGGTTCTTTCGTTGAATTGTTTCCGGTACTGCTCCTCGATTTCGATTATCTGGCCACCCTTATCAACCTCCAATTTTTCACCAAGAAGAATCAACGGAGCATTCTGCTGCTGGTTGTTAGAGTTTCCAGGTGGCAAGTCTCTAGCAAGCCGTTCAAAAATATCTTCTTTCAGATCGTGATCATCTCGATAGCTCGGATCCTTTGTCTTCCCCATAAACCAGGTGACGGCTGAAAACCAAAACAGTGCAACGAAAATGAGTCCAATACTCCATCTCAAGATGACGGGACTCTTTTGCCTTAGAAACCGTGGTTTACTTTCCTGTTGTGTGCTTAATAACAACCAGCCGGTCAAGCACAAAAGCACAAAACCTTGCAGCAGATCACCGCCGGAAGCCAACCCAAGCATTGGCATGTTTTGGCCCGTAAACGTCATGAAACCAATGTTGGCCGAGGCCATGTAAAGAGCGTTAAAAGCAAAAAATCCGGCTATGGCTATGAGCACTACAATTCTGTGTCTTGCGTTGTCGTCAAAGTGCCATGCCGCGATCACGCAAAGGCACGCGAGTAACAGGTACAACACCAACAACAACGTGGCTGCCGATCTCCCATGCTCCGCCAAGACGTAGGTTGCAAATGCACAGTCGGAAACCGAAGTCGGATAGGTCATGCCGATTTTTGATAATGGAGCACGCCCGTAACCAACCGAATCCGCTAATCCCCGTGACGCATAGACGAGCATTTGCCAACGCTGTAACGAGTTATCGAGAAGCTTACTCATGTCAGTAACCTCCTCACCTCGTTTGGTCGTCAGCATCACATCCTCTGAATCCGTAAAACTTGCAAAGCGATAAAACGCGGTGTTGGGAAGTGCCGGTTCAACGACCTTGCGCATCCACCCCACCTGTATGACGTATGGCAAAATCAGAAAGGTGGAAATCGCCGCCATCGGAATAAGAACCTGCGGTCCCCATTCACGTATGAAACTCATAACGGCACTGACTCGTGGGCCACTGAATGGAGCCGACAAGACGCGTTTCATCCGGCGCGCTCGTGGAAAGCGAGCAATCAGGTTGGCAAACCAATTCGAGAAAATACGTCGAGGTCTACGCCAACCCCAGATGGTGATTACGACAAACAGGAAAGACCAGCTATAGATGATCGAACCAGCGTCTTTGACGATAAATATCTCGAGCGCCAGTGTCACGAACAGCAGTAAGACGGTCAAAGCGCGGGCATGCTCGAGTATATATCGCGCTAGTAACGTGAGTCCGACTACCACCAGAAGATGATCGGCAAGACTTATTCTGATCAGGAACGCCTGATTTGTGCCGAGAATGCTACCGGAAACCGTATAGCCGACGATGATGAAACCCCACAGCCCTACCAGTAGAAGAACTGTCCGTCTTCCTAAAGTGGTTTGCCTTTTTTTACTTCCAGCACGATTAAGGACCAGGGTAAATATGGCGAACGCCAGCAAACCCAACAGCGCATAGTCAACGCCCTTATCGAATACATTGCGAACTTCGGACAACGTTGCGTCGAGTGGTGGTGACAGGCTGACCCGATAGATGAGCATGAGGCGAATACACAGTAACGTCAGGCCAATGCCCCAAATTGCAGACCACACCAAAAAGAGAGTCGGCCTGTTGAATTTGTCTCTCCACAACAAGACCAAAAACATAAGGCCATTCACAAGTATCAACACTGTTGCGGTGCGACCCGTGTGACCGGGCTCGCGCCACAACCACTGCGCCCATTTTGCAGGACGTTGAGGCGACTGCGCAGACAGTAATCCAAAGAGCACTCCTTGATCGTAGTCTCCGATGGTCGCAGCAGTACCCAGTGGAAATTTGCGCGGCTCAACCGTGTCTTTACCGGCTTTTGCGTCAGGTCTAACTACGTTCTTGCCATCATTGATGCTGAGTTCATCGAGCTCCTTGTTTAACTGTGCCTTCGCATAAAAAGAATGCTTGGGATTGCCCGCATCGAGCAGGTAACCGTCGAGTGGAATGTATTCGTTGGTGCTGGTGATGATGAAGTCCTGGTTTGGTTGAGGTGGAAGCGGCCAAACTTTTGGCTGAACGAATGGGACACGAACAATCTGTCCCCAGGTTGCTTCAGCGGTCACTTCGCCGGGCAGCTCGAGTTCAAATGAATTCTCGCGCCCTCGCAGTCCATAACTGACAGTAGCGCCTGTTGGAACTGTGACATTGGCAGGCTGGGTACTGGTTGCTGTCAGGGACTGAGAGGATAGGCCTGAATAATTAATATAGATTTTTCGGCCCGGATCCTCGAATAGACTGTCGGAAATAATCAAACCAATTCTCGAGTTACTGTCGCCACGATTCTCTCGGATCAAGATCAAGCTGCTAAAAATTCCCCACCAGTCCTGTTCGATTGAACCGATGTCGTCGCGGAAATCCTTCCTGGCACGACGCACGAGGTTAGCGAGAACCGCGCCGTCGGTTAATACCACTTCCGACATCAACGCTCCCGGACCTTTGGTGTACTGCAGGCTCCCGTCCGGTGCTATTGTTCCTGTTCCATAAGAATAGCTGTTGGTTGTTCTCTTAAAGATCCATGGATACTTTGAGCCACTGGTCCATTGGAACGAAGTGAAGAACGTTTGCCCCTTGGACACACGCGTGATGAAGATCGTATCGCCTGGCTTGAGCCAACGTTCCTCGGGAATGTTTATACAGCGCAACATCCCTGCGTTTTTCGAATCACTAACTCGCAGCGGAAGGTTGCGAAGCTGATACGAAAGGGTCCATTCCTGTGCTTTCTCAGCAGCCCAACTCGGTTTCAAAGTAAGGAATTCGCCGGCTTGCAAGGCAGGGTTCGTAAAACCCAGATACGACGCATTGGCTATGTTGTTAACTGTAAGTGGCTTTTCACGCGGCTGTTCACCGAGCACTTCGAGTGCTTCCGCGGGCAACAAGCTGCGAATGATTTCTCGCTGTTCTTCATCCTGGTCCGGCATGTCGGCTAAAGACTCAATGTGACGAGTCGGTGCCGGAGTTGTTTCTGTGCCTCTGATAGTCAGTTCGCCTCTTCTCCCAAAGTAATATCCGGTATGAGCTAATCTTCGTTGAAGGGCGAGAGGAACTTCGGGACTACCCTTAGTTCCCCATCCGATAAAGTGCAAAATCATCCAAACCAGGATCAGAGAAACGGCGATGACGTAGAGACCAATTATTTTCTTAAGGTGTCCAACAACTGGAGGTTGCTTTCTGAAAATTGCGCGGGCGCCGAATAACAACAGCAGTATCAAAGCAGCAAGCACGAATGATAGAAACCAGAACAAGGTCATGCGGGGTTAACCTCCAAGAGTGATGGTAGCGAGACTTGGTTAATGGAAGTTCGCCGAATGCGAGGTGAATTGTGAGCCGCTCTTGCTGGCTATTAAGTCGTTTTCAGGTGCTAACGTGGACCAACTTTTGTTGTTCGTTTTTGTCCAGATCGATATAAAACGGACTAAGGTCATGTTTGGTGTCGATTTTTACGAAGTTAAGGAACTCGCGAAATAATTGATCGTCATAGGTGCTGCCACCTAAAGAGTCGTTCCCAAAGTCAGTCTTCACATTAGGCACGAGGTTATCGATCTTGCTTTCGATTGCATTCAACAAGCTCGATGGACGGCCCGACTGTTCAAACTCACGGATCAACTTAAGGACATTGTAAGCTGACGCCTTTATAAGAATGTCTTTTCCTGCCACCACGCCGAAGCACATTTGGCCCACCGAAAAGTTGACCAGCGACGTCAAAACCGAGACTGTCCGAATCTCCCTCGTCTTTTCCTGCAAAAGCTTGTTGTGGTAGCCCTGCAACCACGTCCGTAAGTTGACCGATAGTTCTTTCACTTGCTCCAGCTGATTAATCTTCCTGTTCAACTTCGCCATGGTTGCTTGTGCTGCCTGAACTTTCGTTTCAGCGTCCGCAATCTGACCATTGAGCCTGTTAACCTCGGTCCGTTCGCCGTCGAGGGCTGTTTGGGTCTGGCTTAATTGGGATTCAAGACTTTTGATGTTTCCGGCCTGCTCTTGTGTTTTTTTTTGCAATTCCCGATGCTTTTTTTCTGATTCCGAAGCGTGGGTTGCTTTGAGAGTATTTAACTCAGCTTCATGTGTTTTGAGCTGCGCACTGAGTTTGGACTCGGATCCGGTCTTTTCTGTGACTGCATCTTTCAGGGCGCTTTCATATGCGCTAACCACGTTAGGATAAAAAGCAAGCCACTGCTCATCAGACCACGACTGTTCTGGTTGTTTTCCTGTTCGGCTGACAATCTTCCCAGGGAAAGGAGTGCGTCTGGCTGTGGTGGATAACTCTTCAGCCTTTTGACCCAAAGCGATCAAACGCTGAACATCTTCGTCGGATTTTCCTGAAACACCCAGTTCGGTGCGATATTCGTTCAATATCTTAGTGCGTTGGTCCTCTTCTTCTTTAACAATGGCTGGCGCTACTTCCTCGTAGACCTTTCTGGCACTTTCGAGGGCAGAAACGATAAGGTCGTGAGTAACACCATCGTTGCCATGACGTTTCTTACAGAGTTCAAGCGCGCGTTGATGTAAATCGTTCAGCGTATTCGGCGTCACTGCGAGCTTAGAGGCAGTTCGGCCTGACTCCGATGAACTCCACCACGCGTACAGTCTTTTTCTGGGTTGTGGCAGCGCAAATGGAAGGATTAGCGCGAGCAAGAGCACGGCGATGAGTACATACTTGTAAGGAAAGTCCGACGGTTTATCTTCTGGTTTTTTAGGAGCAATATCAGGGGGCACAATTGCCCCGAATGTCGCCGGTAATACCTTGGGGTAGTCAGTTAATTTCTCATTTGCGTTCAGCACACGCTTTAGGATCCATCGTTGTTGATTCGAGTCGGAATAAGTGAATTGTTCAAGTGCTGGACCAGACAACATCCTCTCCATCCAATTGTGCCATCCAGTGCTCCACCGTTCGTTTACAGAGCCTTGTCCCACCTCGATTCCGAAGATTCGGTTTAACTCTTCTGGTTTTTCATCAGCCTGAAATAGAGGTGACAAACTAATTGAACCATTTTTTGCCCACTTGTTTGCGGCACGGTAAAAGTTTGCCTGCTGGGTATTACTATTATTAAGGAGTTTGACTTGTGGTCCCTTTTGTGGGTTTGCCCCAGGCAGGATATAGATTTGGGCCACGGGTGGGAACTCACGTGCCCAAGTAACTTTGGGGTGTTCATTCCTTAGTTTTGCCAGTGCAAATGCCTGAAGGTCCTTGTCTGGAATCGACTCTACCTGAGCATCATTTTGAAAACTTGAAGCCACGTATTTAAACGTTGGGCGCCATTGTTCCGCGGAGGATTCCGGCGTGATGGTCCAGTCCTTACTGGATGTATTGTAGATCGCCTTAACAGGTGGAAGGTCAGAGTTTAATCCCCATAACCACACCTCTTGAGGACTAACCCAGTAATACTGCAACACCGGGCTCGGTGGCTGGGCATTTGCACGAGGTACCAGGACGACTGCGATTAGTGTAAGCAGAGCCAATGCCTTGATGGTCCCCATCGTTTTCTCCTTCAAATCTTGTTTTCCTCCAGAATCTCCGGCCAGACCTTTTCAAAGATCGAACTGTCCACACTGCCAAAACTTCCGATCATCAGTTCCTTGTCGTTAATCGCTAATGACAAAGTTTTCGGGTTGTACCGAAGCGTAAACGTTTTGCCAATCTCTCTTGCTATCAAGGCCGTCGCACCATCGTACAATTCAGGCTTAAGGTCCTGAACTTCTTCCGGCGAACGAGGTGTGTAAACTACATAGAAGGTGGAATCGACCGGAAACGACACGGTGTCGATTCCATCGGTATTCAGCTTTTTCATGTCGAAAGGTTTGAAGGTACCATTGAACCGATCGATACAGCCGTACGTTCCGTGCAGTTCCGAAGGATTGACGGCTACCAGCCTTCCCTGCCAGAAGCTAACGGCGCCTCTACAGCAAGCTTCCTTCAAAGCGACTGAGTCAAGATCTGTGAGCACGTGTTCCGAAGGGATGCCAAGGTCATCACATTTGTGCTTGATCGCTTTGCGCAATGGTTTGAACTGCGAAGCTTGTCCTGAAACTACTACAAACGAACTACTATCTATTCGTTGCCGATCCACTGTTACAACCTGATGGGCGCGAACAAGGCTCTGTAGGCTATCCAGCAATTTGTCCACATTCTCTTCCACGTACCGCTGAATGTTGCTTTTCAGCTCTGCAGTCTCAGCATTCCCAAAGCCGTCAGTAGTTACCGAAACGCTTGCAGACGTTCCACGACCTAATAAGTAGTTGATCGTTACTTTCGCTTTAGAAACGAAACCTGGTTGGCTGGACCAAGCTTCTCTTATCGAACTATAGGCGAAAGGATCGAGGCGATGGGGAAGAAACATCGCGGCCACAAATTCCTTTTTGAATCGTTGTTCCGTTTCCGGATCAGGTTTAGTGAAAACGGCAGTGACAGCAGCGATTATCTTAGTTGCAATGCCGTCAAGTTTCTGACGTTGGTCTGAAGCCGAGAATAACTGTTCGTCAATCTCATAATCCTCATTCATGGCGGCTTTCAGCCGTTCGATTAACTGTTCCAACGCAGCAAGTGTCTCAGTCTGAGATGGGCGAGAATTGGGTTCCGCTCGCTTGAGAAATCTAAAAGGAAGCCCGTCATTTTCAGCCATCAGTTGGACGTTTTTGCCAACCTTTGCGAGTTGATTGTCAAAATACTTCGCAAAAATATAGTTGAGGTAGTTTCCCCCGCTGCTTCGCCCGGTTTTACCCTGCACTGTGTGCCGGCGGTTCGATTCCTGGCTCTCCGACTTGCGTCGCAGCCTATCAATGAGAGAAGGCTCTTGTGGTGGTTGCTGAACCAGCACACAGCTCAGGTCTGTTGTACCCTTTCCAATATCGATTGTTACCAGACACAGTTTCTGGCTAATCTCAAATTGCTCTGTCCAACTTCTCTTGAAAGTCTTTAGAGCTGGCGAATCCGCCTGGTTGTTTGTCGCACTCAAGGCGTAATACGCCACTGAATCGGATTCAGATAACACTTCGACTGCGTTAAGATCAGGTACGTTTTCGTGAATGAACCGCTTTATGGTCTCAGCGTGAGGTAAGCTGTAGACATTCGGCACAGTGATGGTTAAGTGAATGTTCTTACGATCGAACCTTCTTAACTCAGGTGATTCAAGGACGAAATTAATTATGACCTGGCTGGTAAGATCTTTGATCAGCATTTCGGGAGAGAGTCGTACATGCGATTCGTGGTTGGCCGCGCCAGACCCATTCTTCGCAAGCACCGCCATCGAATCGAAGATATCGCCCACCTGATGCTGAAACAGAATTTTCGGATTGGGCATTATCACGTTGCTTACCGGTGGCCAACCACCGCTGCGATGAAAAAAGGTGAAAAGGGATTCCTCGTAGAGAGCAGGATTTTTCGCAAAACACAGGGTCGCATGCTCTGGTTCCGGCTCAACTGGTTGCGCACCATCTTTAAATGAGACACGGTTCCACAGACGAGGTGAGATTCTCTCAATCGAACCCAGCTTCTCATGCAGAAGTTCTACCTGGAGCGCCGCCTGGGTGCTGTTTGAATTCATGATCGTCTTTGACAAGCCTTGCATCTCGATCATGCCGCTTCTGTTGTCGGCGGTTTCGTAATAGGCGGCCATTGATTCTGATCCAAGATCCAGGGCGACCCAGACTTTGATATCGGGGGCTGTCATCGGGTTACTCCTTACGTTTTCCGTAAGCGCCGCCGGGTAGTTCAGCGTCACTTCCGAGTGGTGAGTCCTTTGCCGGTATTGAATGTTGAGGGCACAGGAAGTCTTGGGCATGCCGGTCCACTGAGCGCGAATCGAGCCGGGCCCAATTGGCAATCTAATTTGAGGAACATCGCTCTCGTTTGACCAACTGATCGATGCGAAATCCGGTTGATCTGTAGCTATTGAAACCGTGGCACCGTTATAGAAAAGCCATTGCTTGAACCGACCCGGCAATCTCAGGCTCAGTGCTTCAAGCCCCTCCTGAGGTAACACCAAAGCTGTAGCCGTTCGCTCGCCACGGCGATTGATGCGAATCGGCTCGAGCAT
>Ga0157379_10001109_pt1 | contig 22021 bp, 22 predicted proteins | sample S25metaG_FD_121802 | JGI IMG/M metagenome (GOLD analysis project Ga0157379, IMG submission 121802) | Switchgrass rhizosphere microbial communities from Kellogg Biological Station, Michigan, USA - S2-5 metaG | ecosystem: Host-associated > Plants > Roots > Rhizosphere > Soil | place: USA... | reverse complement strand
GCGTCACATAGTAGACCGAGCCCTCGGCGCGCATGCGCGTGACGTCCCCGCAAGCCCCGGTCTTGCCGGCCGAGGCGCCGCCCTTGGGCGTGAAATCGATGGTCAGCACGTCGGCGCGCAGCCGCGAGGTCTCCTGCAGCGCCTCGGCGTTGCCGCGCCAGATGGAGGTGCAGGCGCCGTTGGTCGTCTCCAGCTCGTCGGCGGTGATGTCCACCGGCGCGTTGGAGCCGTTCGCGAGCTGGGCGGCGGCCGGGCCGGCCAGCAGCGCCGCAGCCATCAGGGAGAGAGAAAGCACCCGCATGCGTCCGCCAGTCCTCATTTCCGGTCCAGGCGGGTGCGAACCCCGCCTTTGAAGATCATCCGCTCGCCTTTGCCGTAAACGGCATAGGACTTCGCGACGATTTCTCCAAGGCTCCCCGACCCCTGAATGGGGCCTGAACCGACCACTTCGCCGGTCTTGGTGTCGAACAGCGAGGCGGCGGTGTCGAAACTCGCCTTGGAGCTCACCAGCTTCACCCCGCCCGAGAGGTCCAGTTTCAGGTCGCGCTCATGGTAGACACCCTGGCGGGCCACCAGGCGCAACGGGTCGGGGCCTTCCTCGTCGAGGATCAGCGCCGGATGGTCGAGGAAGACGCGCTGGTAATCCTTCGGGTCGCGGGTGGCGCTGTCGGCGGTGATGACGAAGGCGCGACCCTTGTCGTCACGGCCCACCAGCCGCGGATTGGCCAGCCGGATCGGGGCCGTCGTCTCCGGCGCCGCGGCGGGCCGCGCGACGATCGCGTTGAAGGCCACCGCGCCGGCCAGCGCCATCAGGATCAGGCCGATGAGGGTCGGCAGCAGCACGCGCGCGACACGGACCAGGCGCGAACGCCGGCGCCAGCGCAGCACCTCGGGACGCCGGTGGCGCGGCGCGGAAACGGCGAGGTCTGCGAGGGCCATCGGCGGCGGCCTCAGGCGTGGGCGAAGATGTCGACGTCCTCCCACCCGGCGCCGTCCAACAGCGCGCGGTGCGGCAGGAAATCGAAACAGGCGCGCGCCAGGCCGGCGCGCCCCTCGCGGACGAGCATCTCGTCCAGCCGGGCGCGGAGCGCATGCAGGTGCAGCACGTCCGAGGCGGCGTAGGCCAGCTGATCCTCCGACAGAGCCGCCGTCCCCCAGTCCGAGCTTTGCTGCGCCTTGGAGAGGTCCACGCCCAAGAGCTCCTTCACCAGGTCCTTCAGGCCGTGCCGATCGGTGTAGGTCCGGGCCAGCTTGGAGGCGATCTTGGTGCAATAGACCGGCGCAGCCACCACCCCAAGATGCCGGTGGAACATGGCGATATCAAAGCGGCCGAAGTGGAAGATCTTGGTCACTTGCGGATCAGCCAGCAGGCGCTTGAGGTTCGGCGCGTCGTAGGTTGCGCGGTCGAGCTGGACGATGTGGGCGTCGCCTCCGCCGTCCGAGAGCTGCACCACGCACAGCGGATCGCGGCCGATCCGCAGGCCCATGGTCTCGGAATCGACGGCCACGGCCCGCGCGCCGGCCAAGGCCGAGGAGGGCAGGTCGCCCTGATGCAGGAAGTTGGTCACTTCGCCCTACGATCCACCATGATTGTCCCCGCTCCGCCTCTACGCGAGCCTGGCGGCCTGGAGAAGAGCCAGCCTACCACACGCAGGTCCGCCAACGCTGATGAGGGCTCCAGGCCTCGACTCATGGCGGGCCGCCTGAGAGACGGGTGGTGCCCAGGAAAGGACTCGAACCTTCACGGCCGTTAAGCCACTGGCACCTGAAGCCAGCGCGTCTACCAATTCCGCCACCTGGGCCCGGTCCGTCGGATCGGGAGGCGGCTACATATGGCGCCGCCTTGCGCCGGTCAACGGGCGGCGACCGCGGGCGCCGCAGCCGATTGCCCGAGCGTGGCGCATCGTCTATCGCCTGCACAAGCGATCGCAGCAACCCAGGCGTCTTCAAGGCCATGCAGAACCTCGTCACGGTCTTCGGCGGATCGGGCTTTATCGGCGTCCAGGCCGTTCGGCGCCTCGCCCGCGCCGGCTGGCGCATACGCGTCGCCGTCCGCAATCCCAACCTAGCCTACCGGATGCGCCTGCAGGGCGACGTCGGCCAGGTGGACCTGGTGCAGGCCAACCTCCGCGACCGTCCCTCGGTCGAGCGCGCCCTGGAGGGCGCCACCGCGGCGCTGAACCTGGTGGGCCTGCTGTACGAGACCGGGCGGCAGGGCTTCGAAGCAATTCACGTGGACGGCGCCCGCAACGTCGCCGAAGCCGCCCGTTCGCTGGGCGTCTCTCGCCTGGTGCAGATGTCGGCGCTGGGGGCGGACGCCGCTTCAGCCTCGCGCTACGCCCGCACCAAGGCCGAGGGCGAGGCGGCGGCGCGGGCTGCGATCGCCGACGCCGTGGTGGTGCGCCCCTCCATCGTCTTCGGGCCCGAGGACCACTTCTTCAACCGCTTCGCCGCCATGGCCGGCATAAGCCCGGTGCTGCCGCTGATCGGCGGGGGCTCGAGCCGCATGCAGCCGGTGTTCGTCGGCGACGTGGCGCGGGCGCTCACCCTGGCGGTCACCGCCCAGGCGGCGGCCGGCCAGACCTATGAGCTGGCGGGGCCGGCGGTGCTCACCTTCCGCGAGCTGATGGAGATGGTGCTGGCCGAGACCGGCCGCCGCCGCCTGCTTCTGCCGTTGCCCTTCGGGATCGCCAAGGTCATGGGCCTCGGCGGCGAGCTGGCGGCCCCGGTGCTGCCGCCGCCGATCACCCGCGACCAGGTCGAGCTGCTGAAGACCGACAATGTGGCCTCGGGCGCATATCCGGGCCTGGAAGCCCTGGGGATCACGCCGACGACCCTGGAAGCGGTGCTTCCGACCTACCTCTACCGCTACCGCAAGGGCGGTCAGTACGCCGACCAGGACGCGCGAGAACTGGCCGGCGGCCGGGTCTGACCCGACGGCGGGCCGACTCAGCCCCAGGTCAGCGCCGCCAGGCCGACGGCGCCGATGAGGATGCGGAACCAGCCGAAGGGCGCGAGGCCGCGACGCGTGAGCACGGCGAGCATGCCCCGGATCACGATCAGGGCCACCACGAACGAGACCCCGAAACCGATCGCCACCAGCCCGATCTCGGATTTGACCGCCAGCAGCTCGTGACGGTTTTTGAAGGCGTCGACGGCGAAGGCGCCCGCCATGGTCGGGATCGCCAGGAAGAAGGTGAACTCGGCGGCGGCGCGCTTCTCCACCCCCATCAGCATGGCGCCGACGATGGTCGCGCCCGAGCGTGACGTTCCCGGGATCATCGCCAGGCACTGGCAGAGGCCGATCCCCAGGGCGGTGAGCAGGGGCAGCTTCATCGGGTCGCTCCGCCGCGCGGGCGGCGCGATACGGTCCACGAACAGCAGGACAATTCCGCCCACGATCAGCGAGATGCATTGCACGGCCGGGCTGTCGAACAGCACCGTCTTGATGAAGTCGTGCAGCAGCATCCCGAGCACCGCCGCGGGTATGAAGGCCACGATGACGCTCAGCGCAAACCGCCGCGCCCCCGGGTCGCTCGGCAGGTGCGTGACCGCCCCCCACAGCTTGGTGAAATAGAGCACGACCACCGCCAGGATGGCGCCGAGCTGGATCAGCACGCAGAAGGTGTCCCAGAAGCCGTCGGGCAGTCCAAGCGCATGCTTGGTGAGCAGCAGCATGCCGGTGGAGGAAACCGGGATGAACTCGGTGACGCCTTCGATGATCCCCAGGACGACCGCATAAATCCAGTCAGACACGGGGGGCTCCGTCAGGCTTGAGGTGAGGCTTTCTACCTGCCCGATTCGCCGTGAAGAAGGGATTTCGACCGCGATGCGCTCAGGCGGCGTCGAAGGCCCTGTGCTCGGCGAGGAAGGCCGCCAGGTCGCCGCCGCGGAACAGCAGGGCGCGCACGCCGACCCGGCGCGCCGCCTCGATGTCGGAGCCCTTGTCCCCCACCAACAGCGAACGCTTCACATCGATGGGAAAGTCCTCGATCGCCCGAAGCAGCATGCCCGGGTTCGGCTTTCGGTCGGGCGGGTCTGGATGGCGGTAGCGGTCGTGCGCCGCGTCCGGGTGATGCGGACAGAAGTAGACGGCGTCGATATGGGCGCCGATCTGCGCCAGGTCCTCGGACATGCGGGCGTGCAGGGCGTGCATGTCGTCCTCGGTGTAGTAGCCGCGCCCGACCCCCGACTGGTTCGTCACCACGATGACCAGCCAGCCCGCCGCATTGGCGGCGGCCACCGCCTCGCGCGCGCCGGGGATCCACCGGAAGTCCGCCCAGCGGTGCACATAGCCCTGGTCGACGTTGAGCACGCCGTCGCGGTCGAGGAACAGAGCGGGACGTGAGGCGGATGCGGCGGACACGCTGGGAATATAGTGGCGTCGCGGACGGAGGCGATTTCTAATCGCATCTCCGCTGCGCGAGACTCCCGTTTGCCCCTGCCGCCGCCCGTCCTCTCCCTGCGCAACCTCGAGGTGGCGTTCGACACGCCGGACGGAACCGCCTCGGCGGTGCGGGGCGTGTCGCTCGACATCGCCCGCGGGGAGACGGTCGGGATCGTCGGCGAGAGCGGGTCAGGCAAGAGCCAGACCTTCATGGCCGCCTTGGGCCTGCTGGCCGACAACGGCCGCGCCGCCGGCCAGGCCCTGTTTCACGGCCAGGACCTCCTGACGATGAGGCGCCCCGCCCTCAACCGGGTCCGCGGCTCGAAGATCACCATGATCTTCCAAGACCCGCTGACCGCGCTCACGCCGCACGTGCGCGTGGGGGAACAGATCGCCGAACCGCTGCGCCAGCACCTCAAGCTTGCGCGGCGCGAGGCGGAAGAGCGCGCGCTGCAGTGGCTGGAGAAGGTGCGGATCGCCGACGCCTCGCGACGGCTGCGCCAGTATCCGCACGAGCTGTCCGGCGGCATGCGCCAGCGGGTGATGATCGCCGCGGCGCTGGCTGTGGGCCCTGAACTGCTGGTGGCCGACGAGCCCACCACCGCCCTCGACGTCACCGTCCAGGCGGAAATCCTCGACCTGATGGCCGAGCTGACGGCGGAAACCGGCGCGGCCCTGGCCCTCATCACCCACGACATGGGGGTGGTGGCGCGCCTGGCCGACCGGGTCTGTGTCATGAAGGACGGGGCCTTCGTCGAGGAAGGGCCCGTCGAGCAAATCTTCCGCGCCCCCGCCAGCGCCTACGCCCGTGCGCTGATCGAGGCCGTGCCGCGTCCGGATCGCGCCGACCGTGGCGGCCGACCGACACGGCCGGCCGTTGCGTCCGACGCCTCGGTGGTCGCCGAGGCGAAGGACATCAAGGTGCTGTTCCCCGTGCGGCAGGGCCTGCTGGCGCCGCTTAGGATGCTGCGCGCCGTGGACGGGGTGAGCCTGGCGGTGCGCCAAGGCGAGACCTTGGGCGTCGTCGGGGAAAGCGGCTCGGGCAAGTCGACCCTGGCGCGGGCGGTGCTCAAGCTCCTGCCGCCGACGGAGGGCTCGGTGACGGTGATGGGACGCGACATCACCGCGATGGAGCGCGCCGCCCTGCGCTCGGCCCGCCGCGACCTGCAGATCGTCTTCCAGGACCCGTTGGCCAGCCTGGATCCGCGGATGACGCTTGGCCAGTCGATCGCCGAGCCGCTCGTCGTGCACCGGCCCGAGCTTCGGCTTGCCGACCGGGAGGCGGAGGTGCGGGCGATGATGGTCCGCGTGGACCTCGATCCGGCGCTGTTGAATCGCTACCCGCACGAGCTGTCCGGCGGCCAGAACCAGCGGGTGGGCATCGCCCGCGCCATGATCCTGAAGCCGAAACTGGCCATTTGCGACGAGGCGGTCTCGGCCCTGGACGTGAGGGTCCGAGCCCAGATCATCGACCTGCTGATCGGGCTGCAGGCCGAGATGGGGCTGGCGATGATCTTCATCAGCCATGACCTCGCGGTGGTGCGCGAGATCAGCCATCGGGTGATGGTTCTCTACATGGGCCGGGTGGTGGAAGCCGCCGAGACCGAGCGGCTCTACGCCGCCCCGCAGCACCCCTACACCAAGGCCCTGCTGTCGGCCGCGCCGATCCCGGACCCCGCGGTGGAACGGCGACGCGAGCGCGTGCGGCTGGAGGGCGAGCCGCCCAGCCCCTTCGATCCGCGCGCCGCCTTGCGCTTCCTCCCCTCGCGCCTGCCGGCGGATCCCAACGCGCCGATCCTGCCGCCCGAGCTTAGGGAAGTGGCGCCGGGCCATCTGGTGGCCGAGTTCGATATCTGAACCCCAAAAGGGCGCTGATCACTGCGCCGACAGGCTCACTTGGCGGCGCCCGCCGTGGAATCCCCCGAGCTGTATTGCAGGACAGGAACGCCCTTCCAGGTGTGGAGGTCGATCGGATAGCTCCAGATCTCCTGGACCGCCAGCCACTTGCCCCCCTTGCGGCGCAGGCAATCGGTCTGGCGAATATTCATCTTCGCGCTCCGGCCGTCCTTGGTCACGATATCGAGGTCCTGCAGGCTCCAAACGATGCCAAGCACGCCGTCCGTGATCACGCCCGAATGGCGGATCTTTGCGCGTAGAGATTTCAAGCCGCTGAAATCGTCCCGGATGCGCTGGAGGATTTCGGCGCGCCCGCGGCGCACCATCGGCATTGGACCGGCATACATTGTGGCGTCATCATCGTAATACTTGATCGCCTCTTCCGGGTTTTGCGCTTCGTAGAGGCCGTCGGCCCACTTGCGCAGCTCCGCTTCGGCCTGGGCTTTGGGGATCGCCGGACCGGAGAACCAGTCGCTCTCGTGCACGACCGTGGCGCGTTGCTCCGTGACCGGACGGTTGGCGAGGTTCTCGAAGGTCTTGGGGTCGAGCGGGAAGGCGGCGTGGTAGTGGACGATGTCCCAACGCCCGTTCGTCTTGCGCAGCCCGTCGAGCCACACGAAGGTCACGTCGTCCGTGCGGCCGGGGTTCTGAACGACGGAGTGCTGGATGCTGGCCGTGCAGGCGAGGTCGCCGGACCGCATTATGCTCAGCTCGTTGAACGAGTTGTCGATCGACTTGATGCTGGCGAATTGCCACTCCAGCGACTTGCGGATCTCTTCCGGTCCGACCGCATAGCCGGGGGTGAAGACATCAAGGAGCGCCGCGTCGGGCGCGAAGAATCGCGCGGCCTGCTCGTATTTTGTGGCGGCGCCAAACCCCCGCTCGACCCTTTCGATGGCCTTGACCTCGGTGTCGTCCGCGGCGAACGCGGAGACGGCCCCGGCGAAGAGGATAGCGGTCGCCAGCGCGGCCCGCCTGCCGACAAAATTCCTGAGCCGCATCGTTTCGCCTCCCGTCTGTTTTTCCGCCGGACCGTCCAAGCTCGGCGTTGCGGGATTCAATGGATAGCTTCGCCGCCGATGCAAGTGTTCACACGCGCGGCCGCCTCCTGTCGGAGCCCGGCTGGCTTTCGTGAGTCCTAGAGGCGCGCCAGGGCGCGCTTGCCGTCGTGGCCGACGACCTTCAGCGCCACCACTGTCCCAGGTTCGGCCGCGCCCTCGAAGGCGACTTCGGTGAAGTCTTCGGCGCGCGCGACACCCTGCCGTTCGACCAGCCCGGACAGCGTCCGGCCGGACTGGGCCTCCAGGTGACGCGCCAGGGCGGCTTCGCCGGCGTCGCGCAGGCGGGCGGCGCGCGCCTTCACGACAGCCTTGGGAAGCTGGGGCATCCGCGCGGCCGGTGTGCCGGGCCTGGGGCTGAAGGGGAAGACGTGCAGGAAGGCGAGCCCCGCTTCTTCCACCAGGCGCAGCGTGTTCTCGAAAGCCTCGTCCGACTCCGTGGGGAAACCCGCGATGAGGTCGGCGCCGAACGCCGTGTCGGAACGAACGGCGCGCACCTGGGCCACCAGGCGCAGGGCGTCGGCGCGGCTGTGGCGGCGCTTCATCCGCTTCAGGATCAGATCGTCGCCCGCCTGCAGCGACAGGTGCAGATAGGGCATCAGCCTGGGCTCTTCCGCCAAGGCCCGCAGGAGGCCGGCGTCGATCTCGGCCGCGTCGATGGATGACAGGCGCAGCCGCGGAAGCTCGGGGACCAGCTTCAGGATGCGCGCCACCAGCTGCCCGAGCGTCGGCTGGCCGGGCAGGTCGGCGCCCCAGCTGGTCACGTCCACCCCGGTCAGCACCACTTCCTGGAAGCCCTGCGCGGCGAGCCGGCGGACCTGCTCAACCACCTCGCCGGCGGGCGCCGAGCGGGAATTTCCGCGGCCGTAGGGGATGACGCAGAAGGTGCAACGGTGATCGCAGCCGTTCTGCACCTCCACATAGGCGCGGGCGCGATCCTTCAGGCCGTCGACCAGGTGGCCGGCGGTCTCGCGCACGCTCATGATGTCGTTGACCCGCACCCGCGGGCCTTCGGGGGTGGACGGGGCGTAGGCGCCGGCCTGGGACTTTTCGGCGTTGCCCAGCACCAGGTCCACCTCGGCCATGTCGGCGAAGGCCTGCGGATCGATCTGCGCCGCGCAGCCGGTGACGATCAGCCGGGCGCCCGGCCGTTCGCGGCGGGCCTTGCGGATCGCCTGCCGCGCCTGGCGCACCGCCTCGCCGGTCACGGCGCAGGTGTTGAACACCACCGCGTCCGAGAGGCCGTCCTCCGCGGCCCGGGTGCGGATGACCTCGCTCTCATAGGCGTTCAGCCGGCAACCGAAGGTGACGACGTCGACGCCCTCGGGGGAGACGACGTAGGGGGGGAACCCGCTCACGGCAGCTCGCCCGCGAAGTCGACGACGGCGGGCCCGGTCATGATCACATGGCCGTCGTCGCGCCATTCCACGAACAGCTCGCCCCCATCGAGCGCCAGGGTGGCGGCGCGGTCGGCGAGGTCGCGCCGGGCGGCGGCGACCAGGGCGGCGCAAGCGCCGGTGCCGCAGGCCTGGGTGAGGCCGGCGCCTCGCTCCCAGACGCGCAGCCGGATGCGGTCGCGCGCCTCCACCTGGGCGAAGCCGACGTTGACGTGTTCCGGGAACAGGGGGTGGCGCTCCACCACGGGACCCGCCTCGGTCACCGGCGCCGCGGCGAGGTCGTCGACGAAGAAGGTGACATGGGGATTGCCCATCGAGACGCAGCCCGGCGCCGCGGCGAGCGCCGGATGGTCGTAGAGCCTGACGGCGAGCGCGCGCGTGTCCTGAGCCTCGGCTAGCGGGATCTCACGCCAGTCGAGCCGAGGCTCGCCCATGTCGACGCTGACCAGGCGCTCGCCGGCCCGGCGGGCGACCAGACGCCCCGCCCGCGTCTCGATCACCGCCTCGTCCTTACCGCTGGCCTGCATCAGCAGCCAGCCCACGCAGCGCGTGCCGTTGCCGCAGGCGGAAACCTCCTCGCCGTCGGCGTTCCAGAAGCGCACGCGCGCATCGACGCCATCGGCGGACTCCAGCACGATGAGCTGGTCGCAGCCCACGCCGGAGGACCGGTCGGCGATGGCGCGTACCTCGGCCGGGGTCGGCGCGAACGGCGCGGAACGGGTCTCGACGACGACGAAGTCGTTGCCCAGACCGTTCATCTTCAGGAACGGGCGGCTCATGGCGGCGGAGATATAGGGCGAAACCGCCGCCGAAGCGACGTTCGGCGCCGCAGCCGGATCAGGCCGCCCCCGCCCGACCCCTCGGCAGGTTGTCGTTCTCGGAGGCCATGACGCCGGCGATGGCGTTGATGAGCTGGGCGAAATGAATGGGCTTGGGGACCAGGCCGTCCATGCCCGCCGCGAGATAGGTGGCGGTGAGGGCGGTGGTGGCGTTAGCCGTCACCGCCAGGATCGGCGTGCGCGCGCGGCCCTCCTCCACCTCCAGCTCGCGGATGCGCTTGGCCGCGGCCAGGCCGTCCATCCGGGGCATCTGGATGTCCATCAGGACCAGGTCCCAGGGCGAGTCGGTAAAGGCGGAGATGGCGTCTTCGCCGTTCTCCACCACGTGCAGGTCGACGCCGAGCTGCTCCAGCAGCGTCCGCAGCACCAGCTGGTTGGTGGGGTTGTCCTCGGCGGCCAGGATGCGCACGCGCACGGGGCCGTCCTCGTCGGATCTGGCGGCGGCCAGGTCGAGGCGCCGCGGCGCAGCCTTGAGCGGCAGGGCCAGGCGGGCGGTGAAGGTCGAGCCTTCGCCAAGCTGCGAGCGGACCGAAAGCTCGCCGTCCATCAGGCGGGCCAGGCCGCGCGTGATCGCCAGCCCGATCCCCGGGCCGCCATGCCGGCGGCTGGCCGAGCCGTCGGATTGGGTGAACCGCTCGAAGACGGCGGGCAGCCGGTCGGGAGCGATGCCGGCGCCGGTATCGGCGACCTCCAGCGTCAGCGCCTCAGGGGAGCCGGAGATCATCACGCTGACCGAGCCCTGGTCGGTGAACTTCACCGCATTGCCGACCAGGTTGTGCAGCACTTGGCGCACGCGATCGGGATCCCCCTGCCGAACCACGCCGGCCTCCGGCGCCAGCTGCACGGTGAAGCTCAGGCCCTTCGCCCGGGCGCGCGGCAGGAACAGCGCTTCGGTCTGGGCCGCCAGCTGGGGCAAGTCGATCAGGCCGTCGGACAGCTCCAGGGTCTCGTCTTCCAGCCGCGCGATGTCCAGGAGGTCGTTGACCAGCACCAGCAAGGCGTCGCCGGACTGCTTGATGACGCCCAGGCGTTCGCGCTGAGGGCTGGTGAGCTCGTCGCCGTCCATGATCTGCGCCATGCCCAGCACGCCGTTCAGCGGCGTGCGCAGCTCGTGGCTGACGGCGGAAAGGAATTCGCCCTTGGCGGCGTCGGCGGCCTCCGCCCGCGCCTGGGCGCGGCGCGCCTCGGTGAGGGCGCGGCTGACGGCTCCCGCCGCGGCGACGCCCCGGTGGCCAGCCATCGCCAGGTACAGGGTGAACACCAGCGCGCAGAGGCTGACCAGCGCCATCACGTCGCGTTCGGCCCCGCCGACCCTGGCGAATTCCAGCAGGGGCAGGCCCGGCATCACCAGGAAGAAGGGCGCCTGCGAGACCCAAAGCTGACGCGGCGAAGCCTTGGCGGTGAGGGCGACGTTGATGGCCCCGCCCGCCAGCACGACGAAGCTGCACAACCGCCCGACATGTCCGCCTGCAAACCACAGGAGGGCGCCGATCAAGGTGTAGATGGAGGCGCTCAACGTCAGGCTGGTGTAGAACAGAAGCTCACGCCTGCGGCCGAACCGGAACCCCGCGTCCTGCCGCGCGGGCTCAAGCACGGCCCCGATGACGAACTGGGCGGCGATCGAAGCGGCCAGCCAGGCCAACGGCCACACGCCGCCGATGAGGTGCAGGGCGAACATGGCGATCAGCAGGCAAACGCTGAGCCGGAGCTTGAAATCCCGCGCACGGCCAACGGCGGTGGCGTGCCAAGTCTGAACGGTCGGTGTGACGGTCGTCATTACCCGTCATGGTGGAGTGGAGGTGTTAATGACGTCTAAGTTCCACCTCTGGACGCAACGCGGATCAGGCGGGGCGCAAGGTCTCGGCGAGGAGCTTGCCTTCCAGCTCGCGGTTCGAGCCGGCCCGCCAGGCGACGACGATCTCGCGGCTGGGGTCCTTCGCCTCGATGGGACGCACCGCCACCGGCGCGTCCCGGGTCAGGCCAGCCTGCACGGCCATGGCCGGCAGGAAGGTGACGCCGAGGCCCGATCCCACCATCTGCACCAGCGTCGGCAACGAGGTGGCGGCGAAGCTTTCTTCGCTGGCGCGCGGCGGCTTGAGCCCGCACGCGGCGAGCGCGTGCTCGCGGAGGCAGTGGCCGTCCTCCAGCAAGATCATGCCTTCCCGCTCCAGCGCCTCGGGGCTCGCCGAGCGGGCGGCGGCGAGGGGATGGTCGGCGGGCACCGCGGCCAGCAGTTCGTCGTCGGAGACATGCGCCCAGGCGAGGCCGGCCATGTCATAGGGGAGTGCGATCAGGGCGGCGTCGAGCTGGCCCCCTTTCAACGACGCGATCAACCGATGGGTCAGGTCCTCGCGCAGGAACAGCCGCAGCTTGGGGAATTTCTGGCGCAGCAGCGGTAGGGCGCGGGGCAGCAGGAAAGGCGCGATCGTCGGGATGACGCCCAGCCGGAAGCGGCCGGTCAGCGGCTGGCCGCCATTCTTCGCCGCCTCCACCAGCTCTTCGGCCTCGTTGAGGATGACCGTGGCGCGTCGCAACGCCTCCTCGCCGACGGGGGTCAGGATGATCCCGGTGCGGGCGCGATCGACCACCGGCGCCCCCAGGGTGCGCTCCAGTTCCTGGATGCCGGCCGACAAGGTGGGCTGGGTCACATGGGCCGCTTCGGCGGCGCGTCCGAAGCCCCCGTGCTCCGCCAGGAGCTTGAGATATTGGAGCTGTCGAAGGGTCGGGAGCATCGGCAGCCAATATAGAGAGCCTCTATCCCATCCGCAAAAACTATCGATTTGATGCCCGCCCCCCGGGAGCCTATCTCCCCGGGGCGAGGCCGCCCTCCCCTTTTCGCAGCGGCCTCACATCAGATCAGGAGAACTCGCATGTTGGGTGTTGGTGAGACGCTGCCGGACTTCAGGATCATCGGTGTGAAGCCGCGGTTCATGCGTCACGAGGAGAACGGCGCAAGCGCCTTCGAGGCGATCACGAAGGACAGCTTCCCGGGCAAGTGGAAGGTCATCTTCTTCTATCCCAAGGACTTCACCTTCGTCTGTCCGACCGAGATCGCCGAATTCGCCAGGCTGAATCCGCAGTTCGAGGAGCGGGACGCCGTCGTGCTCGGCGGCTCGACCGACAACGAGCATTCCAAGCTCGGCTGGCGGCGCGAACACCCGGACCTCAACAACCTGGCCATCTGGAATTTCGCCGACAACTCGGGGAAGTTCGCCCGGGCGCTCGGCGTCCTCAACGAGGAAGAGGGCGTGGCGCTGCGCGCGACCTTCGTCGTCGATCCGCACAACGTGATCCAGCACGTCTACGTCAACAACCTCAATGTCGGCCGCAATCCGCAGGACACGCTTCGCGTCCTCGATGCGCTGCAGACCGACGAGCTCTGCCCCTGCAACCGCGCGGTGGGCGGCGACACGCTGAAGGCCGCCTAAGGCCGCTTGAGACGCCGGGAGGCGCATGACGACGCCTCCCGGTCCTCCTTCCAAGATCGGAGCTTCCCATGTCCCTGGACGCGCTGCGTGAGACCCTGCCCGCCTACGCCAAGGACCTCAGCCTCAATCTCTCCAGCCTGGCCAATGAGACCGTCCTGTCGGACCAGCAGAAATGGGGCTGCTTCGTCGCCTCGGCGCACGCCGTAGGCCAGCGCGCTGTAGTGGCCGCAGCCGAGGCCGCCGCCCGCGACGCCGGGCTTTCGCCCGAAGCCGCTGACGCGGCCAAGGCGGCGGCGGCGATCATGGGCATGAACAACGTCTACTATCGGGCCCTGCACCTGCTTTCGAACCCGGAGTACCGCACCCTGCCGGCCCGCCTGCGAATGAACATCCTGGGCACGCCTGGCGCCCCCAAGGCCGACTTCGAACTCTGGTGCACGGCGGTCTCGGCCATCAACGGCTGCGGCATGTGCCTGGACAGCCACGAGGCCGAGCTGAAGAAGCAGGGCGTTTCGGCCGTCCAGGTCCACGCCGCCCTGCGCATCGCCGCCGTGGTCAACGCCGTCAGCCGCGTGCTCCAGGCCGAAGCGGCGGCGGAAGACTAAAGGAAGCACGAGAGACACGAAGGATTGGTTTTTTGTGTCTTCCGTGGTTCCTACGCCGCTTCGAAGGTCAGCGGTCCGCCCCAGAAGGTCTCGACCAGGCTGTGCTGGGCGCCGGGCTTGCCGGTGGTGAGGAAGCGGCGGGAGCCGACGGCGCCGGCGTCGATCTCCGGGTGCCGCTCCAAGTAGCGGGACAGCGCCTCGGCCGTGGCCTGCGGCTGATGGATGAGGGGGACGCCGCTCGGAAGCGCCGTTCGGAACAGGTCTCCGACGATCTCGTAATGGGTGCAGCCCAAGATCGCGCGGTCGGGGGCGCGGCCGATGCGCTTGGCGAGCGCGGCCACATGGCCCTCCACCACCGCCTTCAGCGCCTCCCGCGGGGCGCCCGCCTCGATCATGCGCGCGAGCTCCGGGCAAGGCTCGGAGAAGACGGCGACGTCCTGCCGGCGCTTGTCGACCTCGATCTCGTAGACCCTCGACCCGCTGGTCGCAGGCGTGGAGAAGACCCCCAGCACCTCGACCTTCTCGATCTTGTCGCCGAGCGCGTCGGCCTCGTGGGTCCAGGGAAGGCCGGTGGCCGCCTCGATGGTCGGCACGACGATCCCCAGCACGTTCACCGCCCGGCCAAGCCCCCGCCGGTAGTCGGGAAGCCAAGTCTGCTGCAGACGACGCAGCGCCACCGAGGCGGCGGTGTTGCAGGCGAGCACCACGAGGTTGCAGCCGGCCTCGAACAGCCGCTCGCAGCCGGCGCGGGTGAGATCGACGATCTCCTCGCCGGGCCGCCCGCCGTAGGGGGCGTTCGCCTGGTCGGCCAGATAGACGAAATCGGCCTTCGGGAAGCGCTCGACCAGCCGGTGATGCACCGTCAGCCCGCCCACCCCCGAATCGAACACGCCGATGGCCATGGACGAGGTGTTAGCGGCGGCGAGCCGGATCGCCTAGAGCGCCATAGAGCGCAGATTGATCGCCCCGTCCCGCTCGTCCCGGCGAAAGCCGGATGAGCGGGTCAACTGCTCACAGCCCCAGCCGCTTGGCGCGCGCGGCGATGGTCAGGGCGAGGCGCTCGGCGATCAGGTGGTCGGGCGAGCCCGCGGTCTTGCAGGCGCGGTCGGCGGCGAGCACCTCGGGCTGGATGCGGTCGAGCTCGTCCAGGCTCCAGTTTCTGGCTTGGCGCAGGAACTCGCGCTCCTGCTTCCAGAAGACGCCGGCGGCCTTGGCGGCCTCCTGCGCGCCCGCCCCGCTTTTCACCAGGGTCAGCGTCCGGCGCAGCCGCCCCAGGTGCTGGCCGAGCGCGCGCACCGCGGCGGGACCGGCCTCGCCCTCCTGACGCGCGCGGCGAAGTCCGGCCTGGGCCTCGGCCAGCCGGCCGCCGAAGGCGTCGGCCGCAGCGTCGGCCAACGAAGCCTCCGGCTCGACGCCCAGGAAGGCCTCCAGGTCGGCCGGCGTGGCGACGGCGCCGCCGCCCGGCCCCAGATAAAGCGCCAGCCGCTCGATCTCCTGGCGCGCCACGCCGCGCTCCTTGGGCATGCGGGCGACGAACAGGGCCAGCGCGTCGGTGTTGAGCGAGAGCCCGTCCCGGGCCAGGGTCTCTCGGACCAGGCGCGCGACGTCGCCCGGCTCGTCCTCATAGCAGGGGATCACGGCCGCCCCCGCGGCCTTCTCGGCGGCCTTGCGCAGCGCCGAGTCGCGGCCGAGCGCAGCGGCCTCGACGAGGAAGAAGGCGTCCGGGTTCAGCTCGCCCGCCGCATGGCGTGTCAGCGCCTCGGCCGCCAGCTTGTCGATGCTGGCCTTCTCACCGGCGAGGCGCAGCCGAACGAGCCGGCGCCCGCCCATCAGCGATTGCGAGGCGAGCTCGCCCTCCAGCCGGGCCGGGTCTTCGGCGAGATCGCCGTCGGTCAGCTGGGCCACGTCGAAGGGGTCGTCGGGCCGCTCGACCACCTTGCCGGCGAGCTGTTCTGCGCGGTCGCGCACCACGCCCAGGTCGCGGCCATAGATCAGGACGGCGCGGACCTGCGGGTCCGGCTTCGCCAGGAAACGCTCGATGTCGGGCCGTTTGGAGAGGATCACGGCCGGTCGCGCTCGTTCAGGAGCGTCCCTGAGCGGCGAGCCAGGTGGCGAGCTCAAGCTGGATGCGCCGCGCCGCCTCCTGAGCCGCCCGGTCCTGGGCGTCCTGCTGGGCCGAGACGGCGGCGTAGGGCTGATCTGAGGAGTCGTAGGTCAGCTCGACCCTCACCCGGCCGCGCTTGGCGACCTCGCCGGACGAGGCGCTGGTCAGGGTGTAGGCCGCGGTCAGCACATATTCGTAGCGGGTGGCCACGTTGTCGACGCGGGTGCCGCGAGGATAGCGCGCCTCGCTGAGGCTCAGGTTCATCTTGTAGAGCGCGGCGGTGCTGCGATTGCGCGCCAGCGCATCGTCGAGATGCTCGCGGATCAGGAAGCCCGCGCGCCCCTCGGGCGCCACCACGTCCACCGCCGCCAGGTTCGAGACGACGCCGGACTGGGCGTAGAGCGGCCGGAAGCCGCAACCGGACAGCGCCGTAGCGCCCACCAAGGCCAGGGCGACCGCCAAGGATTGGATCAAACGCTGCGTCACCTCGCCCCGCCTCCGTTCACGCCGCCACGATGTTGACGATGCGGTCCTTGACCACGATCACCTTGCGGATCGTCAGACCCTCAAGGCGCCGCGCGATCTCGGGATCGTCAAGCACGATTTTTTCGACGTCGGCCGGCTCCGCGCCCGCCGGCGCCGTCACTTCGCCCCGCCGCTTGCCGTTGACCTGCACCGGCAGGACCTTGAGGGCGTCCTCGGTCAGGGCCGGGTCGAACTCCGGCCAGGGCGCGTCCACCACCATGCCTTCGCGGCCAAGCCGCGCCCAGCACGCCTCCGCCAGATGCGGCGTGAAGGGCGCGATCAGGCGGGAGAACACGCCCAACGCCTCGTGCCTGGCGGCCGCAAGCGCAGGCGATGCGCCGGCCGCGGGAGACGCTTTCAACAGGTTGAGGAATTCGTAGAGCCGGGCGATGCCCGAATTGAAGCGGAAGGTCTCGATGGCCTCGGTGACCTGCTTGACCAACTTGTGCGTCGCGCGGCGCAGGGCTTGCGCCGCGGGATCGTCGCCGCCCGCCGCGGCGGGCGCGGGCTCGGAGTCGAACTCGTCCCAGACCCGGTTGACGAAGCGCCAGGCGCCCTGGACGCCGCCGCTGGTCCACTGAACGTCCCGCTCCGGCGGGCTGTCGGAGAGCACGAACAGGCGGGCGGCGTCGACGCCATAGACCTCGAAGATCTCGCCGGGCGTGACGGTGTTCTTCTTGGACTTCGACATCTTCTCGACGTCGCCGATCACCAGCGGCTCGCCGGTCTCGGCCAGCACCGCACGGCGCGTCTTGCCCTCGACGGTCAGCTCGACCAGCCCAGGCTCCACCCACTCGCCGTTCTGACGGCGGTAGGTCTCGTGCGTGACCATGCCCTGGGTGAACAGGCCGGCGAACGGCTCGCGCGCCGAGACCCGGCCGGCGTCGGCCAGGGCCTTGGTGATGAAGCGGGCGTAGAGCAGGTGCAGGACCGCGTGCTCGATCCCGCCGATGTACTGGTCCACCGGCATCCAGTAGTCGGCGGCGGCCTTGTCGATGGGTTCGTCAGCATGCGGATTGGCGAAGCGGGCGAAGTACCAGCTCGAATCCACGAAGGTGTCGAGGGTGTCGGTCTCGCGCTCGGCGCCGCCGCCGCAGATCGGGCAGGTCGTGTGCCTCCAGGTCGGATGGCGGGCCAACGCGTTGCCCGGCTTGCCGAACTCCAGGTCGTCGGGCAGCGCCACCGGAAGGGCGCTTGCCGGCAGCGGCACGACCCCGTCCTTGGCGCAATGCACCACCGGGATCGGGCAGCCCCATCCCCGCTGGCGCGCCACGCCCCAGTCGCGCAGGCGAAACACCTTCGCGCCCTGGCCGTCGCCCTGCGCCTCGATGCGATCGATGGCGGCGGCCTTGGCGGCTTCGACCTCCAGCCCGTCGAGAAAATCCGAGTTGAACAGGGTCCCTGGGCCCACATAGGCCTCGTCGACGACTTCGAAAGCGGCGGGGTCCTCGCCCGGCGGCAGCACCACGGGCTTTACCGGCAGGCCATACTTGCGGGCGAAGTCGAGGTCGCGCTGGTCGTGCGCCGGACAGCCGAAGATGGCGCCGGTTCCGTAGTCCATGAGGATGAAGTTGGCGATCCAGACCGGCAGCTCCCGGCCGGGAACGAAGGGATGCGCGACCTTCAGGCCGGTGTCGTAGCCGACCTTCTCGGCGGTCTCGATCTCGGCCTCGGAGGCCCCGCCACGACGGCATTCGGCGATGAAGGCCGCGGCCTTGGGATCGCTGCCCGCGATTTGCTCCGCCAATGGATGATCCGGCGCGACGCCTACGAAACTGGCGCCGAACAGGGTGTCGGGGCGGGTGGTGTAGACCTCGACGCCCTCATGGCCCTGGGGCGCGCTTCCGGCGAAGCGGAAGGTGAGCCGCGCGCCCCTGGAGCGCCCGATCCAGTTCTCCTGCATGACCCGGACCTTCTCGGGCCAACGGTCCAGCAGAGCCAGGTCATCGGCCAGCTGGTCGCCATAGTCGGTGATGCGCAGGAACCACTGGGCCAGCTTGCGCTTCTCCACCACCGCGCCGGAGCGCCAGCCGCGGCCGTCGACCACCTGCTCGTTGGCCAGCACCGTCTGGTCCACGGGGTCCCAGTTCACAGTCGCCTCGCGGCGGTAGACCAGGCCGCGCTTGAACAGCTCCAGGAACCAGGCCTGCTGCTGGCCGTAGTAGGCGACGTCGCAGGTGGCGAACTCCCGCGACCAGTCGATGGAGAGGCCGAGCTCCTTTAGCTCCTCCCGCATGCGGGCGATGTTGTCGTAGGTCCAGGCCTTGGGATCGACGCCGCGCTCCATGGCCGCGTTCTCCGCCGGCAGGCCGAAGGCGTCCCAGCCCATGGGATGCAGCACCGAGAAGCCCCGGGCGCGCTTGAAGCGGGCTATGACGTCGCCGAGCGCATAGTTGCGCACATGTCCCATGTGCAGCCGTCCCGACGGGTACGGGAACATCTCCAGCACGTAGTACTTGGGCTTGGCGGAATCCTCCCGGGCGCGGAAGGAATCGGCGCGCGACCATGCCTCGCGCCACTGGGGTTCGGTCTCTTTGGGATTGTAGCGAGCCATCTCCGGCCCGCATTGGCAGGGTCAGGGCCGCCCGGTCAACGGGCAGATGCGCCGGCGCAGCCCCGCCCTCTCCGTCAGGAGGAGAGAGGGATCAGCCGCGGACGTTGGCGAGACGCAGTTGCCGCGCCTTGGTGAGAATGGCGTTCTCGATGTCCGTCTCGGTCTGGGCCGTGGCGGCCGCGTCGACCCAATTGCCGGCGGCGTCGCGCGTCTGTTTGAACACCGCCACCTTCAACCCGTCCGCCCGCAGGCGCGAATCCAGGATGTAGACGGTGCACTTGAAGCGCTCGTCCGGCTTCTCGGGATTGGCGTACCAGTCGGTGATGATGGTGCCGCCGTACGGGTCCGCCGAAGCCAGCGGCATGAAGGACAGCGTGTCGAGGGTCGCCCGCCACAGATAGCCGTTGACGCCGATGCCGGCGGCGCTGGCCGCAGCCGGCGCGGGCGTCTTGGAACGGCCCACCAGCGGCACGTGCGAGCAGGCGGCGAGCGCCGCCAGTCCAACGACCGCAGCCGCCGCAGATACGCGCCGCATCGGAATTCCGCGCACAAACGGCATGGCCATTCGTCTCCTCATGATATTTCGCCCGTGGAGCGCCGCTTGCGCACGGCGCCGCCCCCGCGCGGCGCCCTCTATATCAACGCGTCTTGGCTCGCCAAACAGGAATCGCGTGGCCTTGTCGCCACAGGTGGAAGGAACTCGTCGCCGCCTGGGTCATTTGCGCGGGGATTCGGTTGACCGCGCCTACGGGAGATTTCTAATCGAACCTCGACCATTCGCATTCTCGTCACACGACCATGCGAACCGGGGCTGCAGGGGTTATATGTTGCTTATGTCGGTACGTGGGATCGCATGGCTGGGAGCGGCGGCGCTGTTGAGCGCGGCCAGCCTTGCGCATGCCGCCGACAAGCCCGCGCCGCTGGACTTCACCGTCCGCAGCGAAACCTCCCAGGTCGCCAATTCCGCCCTGAAGTCCCTGAAGTGGGACGCCAGCAAGGGCCGCTGGGGCCTGACCTTCAACATGGACCAGTCGGACGTGCGGCCCTCCAGCCGCAACGACGTCCAGGCCGGCGCCTACTACCGCATAACGCCCTCGCTGCGCGTCGGCGGCGCGGTGGCGTTCGGCGACGAGCAGCTCAAGCCGAACCCCGGCAAGATCGGCTCCGAAGAGGCCCGGCCCCGCGTGCGGCTGGAATCCTCCTTCAAGTTCTGATCCCCTCCACTGCCGCAAGTCCCGCCAGGCGCAGCGTCCGCAGGCGCCCCGCCGTGCGGTCGTTCACACCGCCCAGGGCATAGACCGGCGTCCCCGCGATCCGGGCGAGCCCCGCCAGGCGCACGGGCCCCATGGGCCGTCCCGACGAGCTGCTGCGGCTTTCGAACACCGTCGAGACCACCGCCGCGTCGGCGCCCGCAGCTCCGGCCCGACGCGCCGCGCGGGTGGAATGCGCCGCGGCGGTGACGATCCAGCCCGGCTGTCGGCGTTTCAGCGCGCGGGCGCAATGCGCCAGGCGTTCGGGCAAGTGGACGCCGTCGGCCCTGGCCTGCGCCGCCAGCTGCGCGTCCGCCCCGATCAGCAATCGCGCCCCGCGCTTGTGCAGGAGCTGGCGCAAGACCGCCGCGGTCGTCGCGGCGTCCGGCGCGCCGAAGGGGCGATAGACCAGGGCCGCTCCCGCGGGCGTCGCCCGGGCGAGGGCGGCGAGGTCGAGGGTCCGCTTCGGGTCGGTGAAGACCAGCAGAGAGGGCAGGCCCTTCCGCGCGCCGCCGGGCGGCTTTATGAGCGCAGCCGTTCGCCGCAAGGTCCAGAAACGCCCGGAAATGGCCGCGCCTCCCGAAGATACCACCCACGCCTACCATGAGGTGAGAGCCAGGATCGCACGCGCTGCGCAAGCCGCTGGGCGCGATCCGGCGACAGTGACCCTGGTCGCGGTGTCCAAGCAGCAGCCCTGGGAGGCGATCGCTCCGGTGCTGGCCGCCGGTCAGACGGTGTTCGGCGAGAATCGGGTGCAGGAGGCGATGCAGCGCTGGGGGGGCCTGGTCGAAGGGCTGAGCCTCCGCCTGATCGGCCCCTTGCAGACCAACAAGGCGCGCGAGGCCGTGGCCTTCTTCGACGTGATCGAGACCCTGGACCGGGAGAAGCTCGCCCGCGCGCTGGCGGAGGAGATGGCCAGGCAAGGCCGCCGTCCGCGCCTCTATGTCCAGGTCAACACCGGCGAGGAGCCGCAGAAGGCCGGCGTGGCGCCCGCGGACGCCGACGCCTTAATTGACCTTTGCCGCGAAACCTACGGCCTCTCGCCCGAAGGCCTCATGTGCATCCCTCCGGCGGGCGAACCGGTGGGGCCGCACTTCGCCCTGCTGGGACGGATCGCCGCGCGCAACGGCCTTTCCGGGCTTTCCATGGGCATGAGCGGCGACTTCGAGACCGCCATCCGCTTCGGCGCCACCAGCGTCCGCGTCGGCTCGGCCGTGTTCGGCGCGCGCGCGGCCTAACCCCTGATCTCCAGCGTGTCGCCGGGCCTGGCCTTGGCGAGCAGCGCCTCCAGATCCGCCCGCGCCAGCGCCACGCATCCGTGGGTCGGGGCGTAGTCGGGCTTGGCCAGGTGCAGGAAGATGGCCGAGCCCAGGCCCCGGACCGGCGGATCGTCGTTGTGCCCCAGGATGACGACGAGATCGTAGAGATGGTCGTCGCGCCACATCCGCTCGGCGCTGGCCGGATAGGGAAGCTTGACCAGGCGATTGTAGGCGGCGTCGTCCGGCGCGTCACACCAGCCGTCGTCTGGCGCGATGGCGCGCGACGGCAGCGCCGTGCGGGGCGGATCTCCGCGGTCGGGCCGGTACAGCACCGCCCGGATGGGCCACACGCCCGCCGGCGAGGCGCCGTCTCCCTCGCGTTTGTCGGCGGCGGGCATGACCCCGGCCGGCCCCAGCGCGCAGCGCGCCCGGCGCTCGCCCAGATCCAGCCAGCCGTCCGCGGCGGCGATGAAGTTCAAGGCCCCTCCGGGGAATCTTTTTGCGCTTTGCACGTCCGCCAGTGCATGTTCGCCATCATGGCTCAACGCAAGACCCTCCTCATCGTCGATGATGACGCGGACCTGCGAAGCGCGGTCGCCGAACAGCTCCAGGCCGAAGGCTTCAACACCCTCGAATCGGCGGTGGCCTCGGAGGGCGTCGCCATGGCCGAGCAGGAAAGGCCCGACCTGATCCTGCTGGACGTCGACCTGCCCGACATG
>Ga0157379_10001108_pt1 | contig 22025 bp, 20 predicted proteins | sample S25metaG_FD_121802 | JGI IMG/M metagenome (GOLD analysis project Ga0157379, IMG submission 121802) | Switchgrass rhizosphere microbial communities from Kellogg Biological Station, Michigan, USA - S2-5 metaG | ecosystem: Host-associated > Plants > Roots > Rhizosphere > Soil | place: USA... | reverse complement strand
GTGTGTGATCGTCGGCGTCGCCACCACGACGGCGTCGACCGCCGCGTCCGCGAGCGCCGCGGCGACGTCGCCCGACGTGCGCACGCCGGGAAAGCGCGCGCGCACCGCCTCGAGACGGCGCGCGTCGCGCTCGATCACCCACCGCACTTCGCTCGACGGATGGTCGTGGAAGTTGCGGATGAGGTTCGGACCCCAATGTCCCGCGCCGATGACGGCGACGCCGATCGTGCTCATCTGCGGAGCCCGAGACCGAGATAGACGAGCGGGCGCAGGATCGACCACCAGCCGGTGATCGGCGCCATCTTCGTCTGACCCTGCGCGCGCGGCGGATACACCTTGGTGACCGGCACCTCGGTCGTGCGGTATCCGAGGCGGATGGCGCGCACGTAGAGGTACGGCTCGAGCTCGTATTGATCGAGCCACGATGGAGTCAGGTCGAGCCGCGGATCGGTCAGCACGCGGCGGTGAACGGCGCGAAAGCCGTTGGTCGACTCCGTCACCCAGCGCCGCGCGACGAGCGAGAACAGCAGCGGGTGGATGCGCGTCGCGAGCTTGCGATAGGCGGGCATCGGCCCGAAGTCGGCGGCCGGCTTCAGGAAGCGCGATCCCTGCACGAAATCGGCGCGCCCCGCGGCGATCGGCTCGAGCAGGAGCGGAATCTCCTCCGGCGCATCCTTGTTGTTGCCCGCCATCACGACGGCCACATCGTAGCCTCTCTCGACCGCGTACCGATAGCCCGCGCGCAGTGCCGCGCCGACGCCCACGACGGCTCCCATTGGCAGGACGGACGCGCCGGCCTCGCGCGCGACGGCGGCCGTGCCGTCCGTCGAGCCGTCGTCGATCACCAGCATCTCGTCCACGAGGTCACGCGGCGTGCGCCGCACGACTGTGCCGATCTTGGCCTCCTCGTCGTAGGCCGGCGCCATCGCGATCACGGAGAGCCCTCGATACATACCGTCCTCGGCCCGCGTTCTTTGACATTCGCAACACGGGTATGACAAGCGAGCGCTGCCGCGAGGGTATCCCACGGTTCGGAATCACGACCCATCGACGGAGGAGGTTGTCGGACGCGGGCGCCACCTGATCGCCGGCGCGATCCTCCTCGCGGCGGCCCTCGGCGTCTTCGGCGACGTGCTCCTCGCCGGCAATAGCCTGGTCCTGTCGACGGCGGGCGACGACATGACCCGCCCCTTCTTCTACTGGCTTCCCTTCGCCTTCGGCGAGCTGCGCAAGGGGCACCTCGTGCTGTGGAACCCCTACAACTACGGCGGCGCGGCATACTTCGGCGGCTTCGGCCCGGCCCTCCTCTACCCCTTCAACTGGGTCCACCTGCTGCTGCCGACGACCTTCGCCATCAACCTCACCATCACCCTGCACATCTTCCTGTCCGGGCTGTGGACGTACTGCTGGACCGTCCATCGTGGGCTGCGACCCGCCGCCTGCGTGCTGGCCGGCCTGGTGTACATGTTCTCCGGCGCGGTCTTTCTGCAGATCTACCGCGGCCACCTGCATTGCCTAACCACCCTCACGTGGACACCGCTCGTCTTCCTCGCGATCGACGGCGTGCTCGACGCCGGGCGCGCGGCGCCGGCCGGCCGCGGACGGCGCCGCGACGCGCAGACGACGTGGGTCGTCCTCGGCATGGTCGCCGTCGCGCTCCAGATCTTCGCCGGGCACGTGCAGTACATCTTCTACACGGCGATGATCGCCGGCACGTACGGGCTCGTGTGCTGGCTGGCATACAGCAGGCGTCTGCGCGACGCGCTCGCGCTCCTGGCGATCTACCCGGGCGGCGCCTGCCTTGCGGCCGTACAGCTCTTCACCGGCCTGCAAGCCGCGACCGAGACCTTTCGTACGGGCGTCGGTTACGACGTCGCGGCATCGTTCTCCTTCCCGCCCGAAAACGTGCTGACGCTGTTTTTGCCGGGCCTCTTCGGGGACATGGTTTCCTCGCCCTACTGGGGCCGCTGGACCCTGACCGAGATGTCGCTGTTCATCGGGGTCGCGCCGTTCCTCCTCGCATTGTGCGGCCTCTTCGGCGGCACCGCACGCACCAGGCGATTCAGCCTCCTCATGATGGTCGTCGTACTCGTGCTGGCGTTCGGCAGCTACACGCCGCTCTTCCGGATTCTGTACGATCACCTTCCGGGATTTCAGAACTTCCGCGGCACCACCAAGTTCATCTACCTCGCCGATCTCTTCGCGGTCATGTTGACGGCGGTCGGCTTCGATCGCGTGCTGCGATCGGGGATGCCGCGCTGGGTGATCGCCCTGGCGCTCGTCGTCGGCGCGGCCCTGCTGCTCGCGGGCCGCGAGATCGGTGACGACTGCGCGAGCGGCGGATCGAGAATCTGGACGCCGAGTCTCGCCGCCATGCCGTTCTTCGAAGACGCGTACCGCGACTTCGTGCAGGCCAAAGAGCCCGCCTCGCTAGTAGCGTGCGCCGGCACTGCGCGCGCCCTCTCGACCGGCGGCATCATGTTCGCGCTCACCGCCGCGCTGGCGCTCGCGGCCCGCCGCTGGCGCCCGCTCGTCTATGTCATCGCGGCCCTCGGCGTCCTCGAGGTCACGGCGTACGCCCGCCACAGCCGCCCGACTTTCGACCCCGCGCCCCTCGTCCAATGGAGCACGGAGCTGCGGCGCTTCCTCGACGAGAACGGCGCAGGCGACTCGCGCGTCGTGAGCCACGATCCGTACTCCTACGTCGCGATGGGCGCGCGTGCCTTCGATCTATGGGGCGCCGACCCGACCGTCCTCGGCCGCTACGCGCGCTTCGTGGCGCTGACGCAAAACTGGCCGGTCGACGCGATCGTGGTCACCTCGGGGTTCCGACTGCTCTCGCCGCTGCTCGGCATGCTGCGGCTGCGCTACGCGTTCGACGTCGGCACCGGCGGCCACGTGATCGTGCGCCCGACGCAGCTGGCCGAGCTGCCGCGGGCGCTCCTCGTCCCGCGCTGGCGAGTCCTGCCGGACGAGCAGCACGTGCTGGAAGCGCTGCGCGATCGAACCTTCGATCCGCGGCGCGTCGTGCTCCTCGAGCGCGACCCTGGCCTCGAGCCCGCGACGAGCGACGACCCCGGAGACGTCACGATCCACGATGTCTCGACGGAGGCGATCGACGTCACCGCGGAGGTACGTGCGCCGGCCGTGCTGCTCGTAACCGACAACTACAGCGTGCGCTGGACGGCGACACCGCTCGACGCAGGCGACGCGCGCACCTATCGGGTGGAGCCTGGCAACTCCGTGCTGCGCGCGATCCCGCTCGCAGCGGGCCATCATCATTTCCGTCTGGCGTACCGCCCGAGCGCCCTGCCATTCGGCGCGGCGGTGACGGCCCTCACGATCGCCGCGTGCGCCGTTCTGCTGGTGCGCGCAGGAGTGCCGCGACCGCGGCGATGAACGCGCCGACTCCCAGCGACACCCGTAGCCACTGCCACGTCCGCCAGCGCGCCAGCTCCGTCGCGACCTCCGAGGCATCGATCGCCCCAGCCACGAAGCGGGCGTTTACCGCCTGGAAGTACATCGGGTAGACCGCGAGGACGCCGATGACCAGCACCGACGCGAGCACGAGCCATCCCGTTCCCCGGCGGCGGCGCACGGCGTGCGTGACGGTCGCGAGGAGGGTGAACGCGACCGCGGCGACCTCGAGCGGACCGTAGAACGCGACGAGCCGCGGCTCGTTCGCCGCGAACCAGCGCAAGAACTCGCTCGCCGGCAGCGATTGCCAGTACGGCACCAGCACCATCTCCTCGGCGAGCATTGCGCCTGCCGAGATCCCGAGCGCCATCACCGCGACCGCCGCCGTCGTCCTCGCCATCGCTACCCTCGCATGTCGCGTACGCACCGCGATCGACGTCGACCGCCATTGTGGTGCACGGCGGGCGCGGCTACGCTCCGCGGCGGTGCTCGACTATCGCGCGCGAACGTTGCAGGTCAACGACGCGACGTACGCCGCGTGGAACGCCCACGGACCCTCGCTCGACGAGGGTCGCGCGGCGCAGCCGCGCGGGGACGAAATCAACTAATACCCAGCGGCTGCGAAGGCCTTTTCCAGCTGCACCTCGGTCGAGCCATAGAATTGCTCGAGGGTCTTGGCGCGCTTGAAATAGAAGTGGAGGTCGAGCTCCCACGTGAAGCCGATACCACCGTGCATCTGGATGGCCTCGCCGCAGACGTAACGGGAGGCGTCGCCGCCGTAGGCCTTGGCGGTGGCGCACGCGAGTGCGGTGTCGCGATCGCCGGTGTCGAGGCACCACGCGGCGCGATAGACGGCGGAACGGGTCGATTCGGTCTTGAGCAGCATGTCGGCGAGGCGGTGCTGCAGCGCCTGGAACCCGCCGATCGGACGCTTGAAAGCCTGACGCGTCTGCACGTAGCCGAGCGTCACCTCGAGCGCGCGGCTCATGAGGCCGAGCATCATCGCGCTGGCGCCGACGGCAGCGAGAAGATCGACCTTCTCGAGCAGCTCCGGGCCGCCGATCAACGTCCCCTCGTTGTCGAGCTTCACCTCGGCGAAGCGCTGGCCGAGGTCGATCGTCTGCAACGGCACCACCTCGTAGGGGGCGCGGACGAGCACGATGCCCTGCGGCGTCGTGACCAGCAGCGCGTCGGTACGCGCCGCGAACGGCACGAAATACTTCGTGCCCCGCACGCGGCCGTTCTCGAAACGGCTGGGCTCGATGTGGTTGCCGCTGAAGGGCGAATCCTGGCGCGCGATCGTGACCAGCGTCTTGCCGCTCACGACGTCGGCGAGCAGCGCATCCTGCTTGCCGGCCGCGGCGAGCAGCGAGGCCGCGAGCACGACGTCGAGGAACGGGCCGGGCGCGCAGACGCGGCCCATCTCCTCGAGCACGATCGCGAGCTCGATCGTGCCGAGCCCCTGGCCACCGGCGGTGGCGGGCAGGGTCAGGCCGATGTAGCCCATCTCCGCGAAGCTCCGCCATTGCGCCGGCTCGTAGCCGTCGGCGTGGTGCTCCATGACGTTGCGCGTCTTGTCGATCGGCAGCTCGCTGCCGAGGAAGTCCCGCGTCGAGCTCTGCAGCAGCGCTTGATCCTCCGAGAGGTCGAACTTCATCGTCCCTCCTGCGGCAGGTTCAGCACCCGCTTGGAGATGATGTTGCGTTGCACCTCGGACGATCCCGAGTAGATCGTACCGGCGCGCGACCACAGGAACTCGCGCGACCAGTCGACGTCGGGACGCGCCTCGGGACTGGTGCGCAGGAGCTGTCCGCCGGGGCCGAGGATGTCGAGAGCGGTCTCACGGAAGCGCTTGTCGAACTCGCTCCAGAAGATCTTCTCGATCGAGGACTCGGGGCCGGGCACCTTGCCGTCCGCGAGGTTGGCGAGCATGCGGAGTCCGTTGGCGCGCAGCACCTCGTTCTCGACCAGCAGGCGTGCCAGCTTCTCGCGCACGGCGCCGCCTTCGCGGCCGAGCTCCTTGCAGGTCTCGGCGAGCAGGCGCAGATCGCGGCCGTACTTCTCCGCGGCCGCGAGGCCCATGGCACCGCGCTCGAAGGCGAGGACGGTCATGGCGATGCGCCAACCCTCGCCGATCTGGCCGACGAGATTCTCGCGCGGGACGCGTGCGTCCTCGAAGAACACCTCACCGAACTCGCTCTCGCCCGTGATCTGCCGCAGGCGGCGGACGGTGACGCCCGGCGTGTCGAGCTTGCAGAGGATGAAGGAGATGCCGCCGTAGCGGTCCTTCGAGTCGGTGCGCGCCAGCACGAAGATCCAGTCCGCCCACGGACCGAACGTGGTCCAGATCTTCTGGCCGTTCAGCACGAAGTGATCGCCGTCGATCGCGGCGCTGGTGCGGAGCGCCGCGAGGTCGCTTCCCGCGCCCGGCTCGCTGAAGCCCTGGCACCAGATCTCCTCGCCGGAGAGCATCGGCGGGATGAAGCGCCGGCGCTGCGCCTCGCTGCCGTGATGGATCAGTGCCGGGCCGAGCAGCCCGATGCCGAGGGTGTTGAGGATCGGTGGCGCGTCGGCGCCCGACATCTCGGCCTCGAAGATCGATTTCTCCACCTCGGTCGCGCCGCGCCCGCCCCACTCCGCCGGCCAGTCCATGCCGAGATAGCCGGCCTCGTAGAGCTTGCGCTGCCAGCCGCGCCGCAGCTCCATGAGGCTGTCCTCGCTGGCCTTGGGGTCGCGCAACTCCTCGCGCCAGGGCCGGCCCATGTTGGCCTTGAGCCAGGCGCGCAGCTCATCACGAAACTTGACGTGCTTGTCCGATAGCTGGAGGTCCATCGTTCGTCCTTCGTTGTGTGGGAGTCGGCGACCGGCCGCTGCTCGTTGCCGACCGAACCGTCTACAGAAGCCCTGACGGATCGATCAAGTCAATAGCGCGGGACGTCGCCTCCCGGCGTGGCTCGCCCGCTCAGACCAGCTCCACCGAGAAGCGAATGTTGCGCTTGTTCATGCCGTCGAGCACGATCTCCGCGCCGCCGCTCCGCAGCATCCATTCGACACGATGGTCGCGGTACTCGCGGACGAACTGACCCGACTCGACGAGCTGCGGGAGCATCTCGAAGCCCGCCATCGACTCGGCGGCGGATGCCAGCACCTTCTGCACGCTCGGCCGTGCGCGCATGCGGTCGAGCCAGCGCTCGAGCGCCGACCCCGCCTTCGGAGGAAAGCCGCTCAGCGCCGCCGCGTTCACCGCGGGCAGCACCGAGATGTCGCCCCACCCGACGGCGCTGCCGTTGAAGTACTCGCGCGTGCCGAGCTCGCGCTCGAGGCGCGCGTTCACCCCGGCGATCTGCTCACCGGCGCGCGCGGTGAGCGTCTCGGCGAGCGCCCCGGTTGCGCGCTTGAAGAAGCGGATCTCGTAGAGCGCCCAGTTGATCGCCTCGTAGTACGTGTCGCAGACCTCCTCGATCATGCGCACCCGCGCGCGCTCCGCGGGCGACGTCGGGAGCATGGGCGGCTGCGGCCACTTGTCCTCGAGGTACTCGAGGATGATCGTCGAATCGAAGACCTTGACGTCGCCGTCGACGAGCGCCGGGATCTCGAGGCGCGGGTTGGCGGCAGCGAACTCGGCGCCACCGCCGGCGAAGATGTCCGGCACCGTCGTCTCGAAAGGCAGGTTCTTCTCGAGCAGCGCGAGCTTCACCTTCTGGACGTAGGGCGAGAGCGGGTGTTCGAACAACTTCAACATGGTGGCGTCCTCCGTGACGGGCGGGATGAGCCGTCGTCATGACACGTCGGTCGGGGTGATCCAAGGTGCTGTGGGATATGGTCGCCGGTTCGCGAGTACCCTCGATGGGCCTTGACATATTAGGTCGTTCGGCCTAGAGAGCGAATCCATGGCTTTGGACGAGCGCCCAAGCAGGCTTCCACTCGGAGCCGGAATGCTCACCGCAGCCCACTCGTCATCGCCAGCCCTCTCGCGACGCGGATTCCTGCGTGCGGGGGTCCTCACGACGGGTGCGCTCGCGTTCGGCGGCACACTCGCCGGATGTCTACGCGACACCCACGGGGTCGACGGCGAGGAGCCCGAAGTCCTGACCCGCGGCGAGCTCGCAACGCTCACCGCCGTGGCCGATCGCGTAATCATCGCGCACGAGGGCACGCCGACGGCGCGCGAGGCGCGCACCGCCCGGCGCATCGACCGCGAGCTCACGTTCAACGAGGGCCAGCTCGTCGGTGACGTGCGCGCCGCGCTCGCCATGATCGAGTACGGCCCCTACCTCGATCTGCACCTGCGGCCGTTCACACGCCTCGACGCGGCGGCGCAGGACGCGTATCTCCAGAGGTGCGCCGAGTCGTCGTGGACCCTGCGCCGCAACGCGTTCAGCGGCCTGCGCTTCCTCTGTCTCTTCTTCTACTACACCGACGACCGCACCTGGCGCTCGATCGGCTACGGCGGGACGATGGTCGATCGCAAGCTGCCGGAGGCCGCCAATGCGCGCGAGGTGCTGGACCAGCCGAGGGCGCGCGCGTGATCCTCGAGTACGGCGACGTCACCAGTGACCGGCGCGAGCAGGTCGACGTGATCATCATCGGCTCGGGCTGCGGCGGCGCGACCGTCGCCAAGGAGCTGGCGGCCGCCGGGCGGTCGGTCCTGATCCTCGAGCGGGGCGGCTACTACACGACCGCCCGCGGCGACTTCGACCAGCGCGCCGACGACATGCTGGCCCGGATCGACGGCGGTCGCGGCCTCGACACGACGACCAACGGACAGATCGGGCTCCTCTACGGCAACTGCGTCGGCGGGGCGAGCGTCCACTACTGGGCCGACAGCTGGCGCATCCCCGCCGATCGCTGCGAGCGATACGCCGAGCTCGGCGTCGAGGGCCACGCGGACGCGGATCTGGCCCCGCACTACGCCCGGATCGAGCGCGACCTCAACATCCATCCGGCGCCGCGCGAGTACTACAACCGCATGAACGAGCTCTTCGACGTGGGGGCGGCCCGACTCGGCTGGCAGGTCGAGCCGGTGCCCCAGGCGCGGAAGGGCTGCATCAAGAGCGGCCACTGCTACCAGGGCTGCGCCTTCGACGCGAAGCAATCGCAGCTGGTCACGCACATCCCGGCGGCGATCGGCGCCGGCGCCCGGCTTTTCGCCGACTGCCGGGTCGACGCGATCACCACCGACGCCGGGGGCCACGCCAACGGTGTCCACGCCTCCTTCATCGACCGGCGGACCGGCAAGCCCATGGGCCACACGCTCACGGCGAGCTCGCGCTGCGTGGTGCTGGCGGCGGGCGGCTATGGCTCGCCGGTCGTGTGGCTGCGTTCGAAGCTGCCGAACGGCTCGGGCCAGGTCGGACGGAACCTGTACTGCAACCCGACCCCGTACCTGCACGCGATCTTCCCCGACAAGGTCGAACAGTGGTGGAACATCCCGACGGCCACGGGAACGATGGACTTCCGCCTGCCGCGCTACGACGGCAGCCGCTACGTCGAGGGCGGCTACCTGCTCCATCCCAATCAGCTCCAGCCGGAGCTTCTCGCGGTCACGCTCCCCGGGTTTGGCGTCGAACATCGCCGGGTGATGGACCTCCTGCCGCGGCTCGGCGGCGCCGTCTCGTGGATCGACGACGAGGTGCCGGGCGACATCACCCTCGACCGCCACGGCCGTCCCGTCTACCGCTACGAGATCCGCGGCGTCGACGTTTTGAAGATCAGGGACGCGATGAAGAAGCAGGCGCTGCTGCTGCTCGCGGCCGGCGCCACCGAGGTCATCGCGCCCGATCCGACCGGCACGCGCATCCGCGACGAGCGGGAGATCGCCATCTTCGACACCCTCGACATCGCGAGCGGCGCGATCCTCTTCGGCGCGCCCCACCCGGCCGGGACGCTGCGCATGGGCACCGATCCCCGCACCTCGGTCATCCGCTCGAACCACGAGGCCCACGAGGTTCCGGGACTCTTCGTCGCCGACCCGAGCGCCTTCCCGCTGCCGCCGAGCGTCGATCCCTCGCTCGGCATCATGGCGTGGTCGTACGTCGCCGCGCACGCCGTCCAGCAGCACCTCGGATGAGCGCACCGTCGGCCCAGCCCGCCGCGCCACGGCGTCCCGCACGCCATCGCCCCGGCACCGCGGTCCTGCCGAAAGGCCGGGAGCGGCGCGACACGATCCTCGACGCGGCGACGGCCATCCTCGTGCACGACGGGTACGCGCTGCTCTCGACGCGCAAGATCGCGGCGCGCGCCGGCATGCGTCCCGGCAATCTCCAGTACTACTACCGCACCAAGGAGGACGTCGTCCGCGCCGTCCTCGAGCGCTATCTCGACCGCGCGTTCCAGGCGCTGGAGACCCGTCTCGCCGATGCCGACGGCGACCCTGCCGCGCGGCTCCACTCCGCTCTCGACGCGGCGCTCGCCGATCAACGCTCGGCCGAGAGCTGCCGCTTCTTCTTCGAGCTGTGGGCGCTCGCCGCGCACGATCACACGGTCGCTGAGGCGATGCGCGAGTTCTACGCGCGCTACTGGCGGCGCGTCGTCACGCTCGTCCTCGAGGTCAATCCGGCGCTCGGCCGCCCGCGCGCCGAACGCCGCGCCGCCCTCTTCATCGCGATGCTGGAGGGGCTCACCCTCTTCCGCGCGCGTCGGCCACCGCACGAGCTGCCGCTGCCGGCGCTCGAGCGCGAGCTGCGCGCGCTCGTCGATCACCTGGTGCTGGAGGTCCCATGATCCCGACCGCGAAGCTGCCGCGCTTCTTGAAGGCCCGACGCGTCGCCGTCCTGGCGATCCCGCGCGACGGGCGCCCGCCCCTCGCGACGCCCATCTGGTACGACTACGACGGCGAGCACTTCCGCATCCAGGTCGAGGTGACGAGCGCCAAGGCCAGGCTGCTCGGCCGCCGCGAGACGACACCCGTCTCGCTCGTCGTGCAAAGCGAGGTGCCGCCCTACCGCTACGCCATCGTCTACGGGTCCGCTTGTCTGCGCGACGGCGCCGACCCGGAGCTGCGCCGGCGCGTGGCGCGTCGCTACTTCGGGCGCCTCGCGGGCGATCAGTACATCGCACAGGAGGACGCCGCCGGGCGGGGCACCGCCGCGCAACGCATCATCGAGATCACGCCCGAGCGCGTCGTGACGCACGACTTCCGTCCCGAGGCGGGATGGTTCGGCCGGCTCTACTTCGGCATCTACCGCTGGTTCCGCCCCGTGCCAGCCTAGGCTGCCTTCGCCAGCTTGATCAGGAGCGCGCGGGTGCGGGCCGTCGCCTCGTCGTCGCCGGGGACGCGAAACGGTGCCGCGAGAAAGTCGGTCGCGCCCGACTCGGCCAGACGCTGCAACGCCTCGCCGATGGCGCTCTCGTCGCCGACGAGCGCGACGTCGGCGGGGCCGCTGGCGCCCTCACGATCGAGCATAGCGCGGTACGACGGCAGGCTGCCGTAGATCTCGAACTGCAGCGCCGCGGCTTGCCGTGCGGCCGTCGTCTCCTTGGTGACCGCGACGGGCAGCCCGACGACGACGCGAGGCGTGGGGCGGCCGGCCGCGGCGGCGGCCTCGCGGATGCGCGGCACGGTATGCTCGCGCACCGTCTTCGGGCCCGTCATCCACGTGATCGTCCCGTCGGCCTCGGCGCCGGTGAGCGCCAGCATCTTCGGGGCCAGCGCCGCGATGAGGATCGGACAGGGAGTCGCGCCCGGAACGTTGACGCTCGCGGACACGCGATACTCGGCACCCTGGTGGCCGACGCTGCCGCTGCGAATGAGCGGCGCGAGCACCGCCAGGTACTCCTTCATGTGGCTGTACGGCTTGGCGAACGACATCCCGAACATCATCTCGATCACGACCTGGTGCGAGAGGCCGATGCCGAGCGCGAACCGCCCCCCGGCCGCCGCCTGCGCCGACAGCGCTTGCTGCGCCATCGCAACCGGGTGGCGCGGGTAGGTCGGCACGACGGCGGTGCCGAGCTCGATGCGCGTCGTCTCGCGCGCGCAGAGCGCGGCCGCCATGATCGCGTCCATGCCGAAGATGTTGGCGAACCAGCCCGTCGCGAAGCCGTCGGCCTCGGCGCGCTTCGCCTGCGCGATGAGCCCGTCGACGGTAGCGGGCGCGCCCGCGATGTCTCCGATGCCGATACCGATCTTCATGGTGGCGCCCTCCCGGCGCGCGCCTCAGCGGCCGGGCTGACCGGCGGCGAGAGCGCGGAAACGATAGATGTAGTGGGGGCCGAGCTTGGCGATGTCGCGGCTCGAATGGAAGAGGACACGATTCAACTGGCTGTCGGTCACGTAGACCCAGCCGTCGGGCCCGAAGCTCATCCCATCGGGCCAGACGAGACGCGGATCGCGCACCATGGTCGCCTGACGCGTCATCTCGTCGCCCGCCGCGCGCGGACGCAGCACGGTGACGGCACGGTCCTCGATGGCCGTCAGATAGATGTTGTCGTCCCGATCGATGGTGATGCCGTCGCTGATCGGCTTCGGGCCGTAGTCCTCTACCGCGGCGCCGAGCGCCTCGGCGGAGAGCGTCGCGTCGCGTAGAGCGACCGTCGGGACGCGATACATGCGGTGGCCCGAGAGCGGGCCGAAATAGAGGTACGCGTTCGGCAGGTCGAGGACGATCGAGTCGACCGCGACCCGGATCGGAATGAAGGCGAGACGGATCGTCCGCCCCTCGACCACCATGTTGACGGACTCGGCCGCGACCGACTTGTGACCCTGCAGGACGCGCCGCGCGCGCCGGGCGCCGATGTCGTAGACGATCACCGCCGGGCGCATGCGATACGAGCTCGTGTCGGCGATGTAGATCACGTCGTGCTCGGCGTCGATCGCCAGGTCGTTGAGATACGATCCCCAGCCGACACCCTCCGCCGAGCTGAAGTCGTACTCGTGCACGAGCTGCCCGCTCGCGATGTCGAAGCCGTAGAGCGCCGGCCGACCGAAGCCGTTCTTGCCGTGATCGAGAACCCAGAGGCGTCCCTTGGCGTCGAGCTTGACGCCTTGCGGCGTCTGGAAGCGCTCCTGCCAGGCGTCGTCGGGATAGGGACGCGAGACGTTGCCCGCCGAGATCTCGGCCACCTTCACCTGCGGCGACGCCGCCGGGTGATAGGTGATGAAGATCCTTCCGGCCGGCGACACCGCGACGTTGCCGACGACGGCGCCGAGCTGCGCGACCACCTCGAGGCCGTCCGGGCCGCGGAGCGGCGTGTCCGAGTAGACGCGCGGCGGCAGCGCCTCCGGGCTACAGGCCGCGACGAGCAGGATGGCGAGCGCGACGCTCCGCGGCCACGGCGTCATGCCCGCCACGAAATTCAGATCCGGCGCACGGTGACGGCCGTTCCGTAGGCCGCGACCTCGCTCATGAGATTGGCGATCTCGTTGCAGTCGAAACGCATCGCGAGCACCGCGTTGCCTCCCTTCGCGAGCGTCGCCTTGCACAGACGCTCGAGCGCCTGGTTGCGGCTGTCCGTGAGCAAGGTCGTGTAGCCGCGCGCCTCGCCGCCGAACACCGTACGGAAGCTGGCACCGATGTTCGCGAACACGTTCCGCGCCCGTACCACGAGCCCGAAGACCTCTCCGTGTACCACCACCACCTCGTACCCGGGGAGATCGTTCATGGTGCTGACGATCACCGCGTTCATCGCGCGGTTGTAGTGCCGAGTGCCCGCGTCCCGCAAGGACACGAGGCCCTACGACGGAGCGGGCGAGGGGCGCGCGCCGTCTGGACAGCAGGCGCACGTGGCGGAGCCCTGGCGCGTCGATGCGCCGTCCCATGCATCGCCGAGGAGGGTCGTATTCACCCACCGCAGATACTCCGCCATGACCTCGCGGCTGACGTCGCGCGAGTGCCACCAGTCGTCGGGCGAGAAGGTATCGTACGGTGCGCTGCGGACGGCGACGCGGACGCCGGGCGGAAGCCGGCGGCGCAGGAGCCAGCGTACTCGGGCCGTGTGCGTCCGCGGACCCAGGAACAGGACGCTGCGCACGTCTTTGCTGGCGCGAACGTACGCTTCCGTAGCCGCGATCTCGTCTTCGGTGCCCTCGGCCTGGCCCGGCATCACCGCGATCGCCGTCGGCGGCACGCCGCTGCGCTCGAGGATCGCCCGGCTGAGCGCGGTCGGATCGAGCAGGGGGATGCCGAGGCAGCGGATCTCGTCGGCCGCCGGATCGACCCGCCATTCCGCGACGGCCACGCGCGGGCTCATCCCCTGGCGATAGAGCTGCGCCGCTTCCAGCGCATCCGCGCGCGTCGCCGCATTGGAGACCACCAGCAAGTCGACCGGCCCGAGCGGATCCTCGGCCACCAGCACGCGGCCCATCGCCACGAGGATCGTCCGCCGCCCGATCCACGACGCCGCCAGCAGCACCAGGAGGAGCGCGAGGAGGACCCGCCCCCGCCGGGCGCGCGTCCTCTCCCCCGCCCTCGAGCCCGTTCCCGCGACGCCCATGCGACTCGAAAATGCTCGCACAATCGGCCGTCTATTGATACACAGCGAGGTTGGCGGAGGGGGTTGTGATGGACGCAAGCATCACGCTGAGCGGAGTCGGCTTCGCGGCGGGTCTCGGTACTGGTCTGGCTCTCGCGTGGGCCGCGTGGACCGCCGCGCGCCAGGCGTGCTCCGACGAGGTAGCGACGGCCGCACAACGGTCGGCCGAGCTCGGGGCACGGCTCGAGGAGCGCACGCGTCGGCTCGGTGCGGTCGAGAGCGAGCTGATCGCGGCGCGGGTCGCCGAGGACCGGCTGCGCGCCGATCTCGGCGGCGCCCTCGAGATGCAGGCCCGGCAGTCGGCGGAGCTCGAAGGCGAACGGGCGGCGTCGCGCGACAAGCTGGCGCTGCTCGAGCGCGCCGAGCGCCAGCTCCGTGAGGCGTTCCAGACCCTCTCGGCCGAGGCGCTGCGCTCGAACAACCAGTCCTTCCTCGACCTCGCCCGCACGGCGCTCGGCGAATTCCAGCGCAGCGCGCTGACCGATCTCGAGGGACGCCAGCGCGCCATCGACGAGGTGCTCCGCCCGATCCGCGAGTCGCTTGCCAAGGTCGACGCCACCCTGCAGCACGTCGAGACCCAGCGCGTCGGCGCCTATGCCCAGCTGAGCGAGCAGGTCCGGTCCCTCGCGGTCACGCAGCAGCAGCTCCAGGGCGAGACGACGAACCTCGTTCGCGCGCTCCGCACGCCACACGTCCGCGGCCGCTGGGGCGAGATCCAGTTGAAACGGGTGGTCGAGCTCGCCGGCATGCTGGACCATTGCGACTTCACGGAACAACGGACGGTCACCGGCGAGGATGGACGGCTCCGGCCCGACCTCGTCGTCCAGCTGCCGGGCGGCAAGTTCGTCGTGGTGGACGCGAAGGCGCCGCTCAGCGCCTACCTCGACGCCCTCGAGACCGACGACGACGACCAGCGCACCGCCCGCCTGCGCGAGCACGCGCGCCAGGTGCGGTCGCACATGACGAAGCTCGGGGCCAAAGCGTACTGGGAGCAGTTCCAGCCGACCCCGGAGTTCGTCCTGATGTTCCTCCCCGGCGAAACCTTCTTCAGTGCCGCCCTCCAGCACGACCCGTCGCTCATCGAGTACGGCGCCGACGAGCGCGTGGTGCCCGCCAGCCCGACGACCCTCATCGCGCTCCTGCGCGCGATCGCCTACGGCTGGCAGCAGGAGCGCGTCGCCGCCCACGCGGAGGAGATCAGCATGCTCGGTCGGCAGTTGTACGACCGCATCCGCGTCATGGCCGGGCACTTCGATGGAGTGCGCCGCGGCCTCGACGGCGCGACGGACGCCTACAATCGCGCCGTGGCCTCGCTCGAGACCCGCGTACTGGTGACCGCCCGCCGCTTCCGCGAGCTCGGCACCGGCGGCCGCGAGGAGATCCCTGCCCTCGAGGTCGTGGAGCGCGCGACCCGCGCTCTGCAATTCCCCGAGGACGCCGCCCTCACCGCGGACGAGGGAGATCCGACGGAAACCGGCGAGCTCCCCTTCGACGAGGCCGCCGAGGAATCCCCCCCACCGACCCTCGCCGTCGCGCGTCGCTAGTCGACGCTCACACCACGCCACGCGTGGCGAGGTCGGCGAGCGCGCTCTCGTCGATGCCGAGCGCGCCGTAGATCTCCCGGTTGTGCTCCCCGAGGGTCGGTGCCAGCGCCCGGGCGCGGGGCTCCGTGCCTGTGAAGCGCACCGCGTTGCCGTGCAGCAGGATCTGTCCGAGACCGGGGTGCGGGTGGCGCTCGATCATCCCGCGCGCCACGAGCTGCGGGTCGTCGATCAGCTCGTCCGGCCGGGCGACGCGGGCGCACGGGACGTCCGCCCCCGAGGTTCCGAAAGCGCCGAGCACCTCGTCACACGTCCGGACGCGCACCCAATCGCCGACGATCCCGTTCAGCTCCTTGCGGCGGGCGGCCCGGCCGCGGTGGTGCTTGAAGCGCTCGTCGCTGGCGAGCGCCGGCATGCCCATCGCGGCGCACATGCGGCGGAAGAGCTTGTTGCTCGCCGTGCCGACGACGACCCAGCCGTCGCGCGCCTCGAGTGCATCGTACGGGGCACTGAACGAGTGCTGGTTGCCGACGCGCTCGGCCGGGATGCCGAGGCCGGCCGAGATCGTCGCCCACGAGTCGGTGATGGCGAAGATCGCGTCCTGATTGGAGAGATCGAGCACCCGCGCCCGACCGGTGCGCTCGCGTTCGAGGAGGCCCGCCACCACCCCGAAGGCCAGGAAGAGTCCGCCGACGAAGTCGGCGAGCGCCCCACCACCGCGCACCGGCGGACCGTCCGCGAACCCGGTCATCGCCAGGAGGCCTCCCGTCGCCTGGGCGACGATGTCGTACGACACCTGGCCCGCGCGCGGGCCGGTCGTCCCGAACCCGGAAAGGGCGCCGACAACGAGCCGCGGGTTGCGCACCTGGAGGACGTCGGGACCGAGGCCCTTCGACGCCATCCAGCCGGCGCGGAAATTCTCGACCACGGCGTCGGCCTCGTCGACTAATCGCAGAAAGATCTCGCGGCCTTCCGGATGGCCGACGTCGAGGGTGATCGAGCGCTTGCCGCGGTTGACGTTCTCGAACGCGAGCGAGGTGTGCCCTTCCGGAGCGGGCCCGTGGCGGTAGTCGTCCCCGGTGCGTGGACGCTCGACCTTGATGACATCGGCGCCGAGGTCGGCGAGCATCGCCGTCGCGAACGGCCCCGCGACCACGCGCGTGAGATCGAGGATGCGGAGTCCTTCGAGAACGCGACCGGACACGGCCGCATGCTACCAATCTGCGGCAAATTCACCAGCGCGACCTTGACGGTTTTCGGGACGCAGCGCATTGTGGAGACGCACGCTGGGGGAGTCGCGGCAGGCGCGACTGAGAGGGCAAGCCGGCCGCTTGCCGACCCCTCGAACCTGACCCGGATCATGCCGGCGGAGGGAAGCGAGATGACAGAGCACCGCACGCAACTCGAAGCGGCACGCGCAGGAACCATCACCCCAGAGATGGCGCGCGTCGCGGAACGCGAGAACACGACGCCGGAGGCGATCCGCTCCGAGGTCGCGCGCGGACGTCTCGTCATTCCGGCGAACGTTCATCATCTCGCCGGCAGCGGCGGCCGTCCGATTCCGGCCGACGGCGATGCATCGCACGCGACGCCGTCGAACGACGTCGCAACCGTCGCCAGCGGCCATCCCGACGCGACGGCGGACGCGCGCTACTGGGTGAATCAGACCGTCGCGCAGCGCTGGAGGGAGATCACCGACGACGCTGCCTGGCGCGGCGTCCACGCTCCCAAGCGGCTCGATCCGACCGGCATCGGCCGCATGATCACGACCAAGATCAACGCCAACATCGGTGCCTCACCCGTGTCGAGCGGCACCGACGCCGAGGTCGAGAAGCTGCGCTGGGCGCAGAAGTACGGCGCCGACACCTTGATGGATCTTTCGACCGGCGGCGATCTCGCCGCCTGCCGCCAGGCGATCATCGATCACGCGACGATCCCAATCGGCACGGTCCCGATCTACTCGATGATCCTCGGGCGCGCGATCGAGGATCTGACGTACGACGTCATCCTGCGCGAGATCGAGCGCCAGGCCCGGCAAGGCGTCGACTACTTCACGATCCACGCCGGCGTGCTGCGCGAGCATCTCCCGCTGATCGGCTCGCGGGTGACCGGCATCGTGTCCCGCGGCGGCTCGCTGCTCGCCAAGTGGATGATCGTCCACGGCAAACAGAACCCGATGTACGAGCTCTTCGACGAGATCAGCGCGATCATGCGCGAGTACGACGTCACCTACTCGCTCGGCGACGGCCTGCGGCCGGGGTGTCTGGCCGACGCCTCCGACGCCGCGCAGCTGGCGGAGCTGCGGACCCTCGGCGAGCTGGTGCTGCGCGCCCGTGACAAGGGTGTGCAGGCGATGGTCGAGGGTCCCGGCCACGTCCCGCTCGATCAAATCGAGCGTAACATGCGGTTGCAGCAAGAGGTGTGCGACGATGCGCCCTTCTACGTGCTGGGGCCCCTCGTCACCGATGTGTTCCCCGGCTATGACCACATCACTAGCGCGATCGGCGCTACCGAGGCTGCTCGTCATGGCGCTGCCATGCTGTGCTACGTCACTCCGAAGGAACACGTCGGCCTCCCCCGGGCCCAGGACGTGATGGCCGGGTGCATCGCATACAAGATCGCCGCGCACGCCGGAGACGTCGCGCGCGGTCTTCCGGGCGCGCGCCGCTGGGACGACGATCTGTCCCGCGCGCGCGCGGCGCTGAACTGGCCGAGACAGTTCGAGCTCGCGTTCGACGGCGACACCGCACGCGCGCTGCACGACGAGGATCTCGAGGTCGATACGGATTTCTGCGCGATGTGCGGCCACGACTGGTGCAGCATGCGCATTTCGAAGGAGATCCAACAATTCGCCAGCGGCAAGGATGCCGCGTTCCAGCCGGAGCGGCGTGCCGCTCGCAGCCCCGGCGTCAGTGCGGATGGCCAGGCGCTGCTGGCGCGACGAGGTACCCTCCCCGTGACGGAAGGACGCCACGCGTGCCACAGCGAGATCGTCCCCGACGCCGTCGAAGCGCGGCGCATCCAGCACGACGTCGCCGCGCCCGAAACGGCGGACCCTACAGCAGACCATACAGCAATCCCATAGAATATCGCTGCGCAAGCCGCATCAAACCGGATCTTTTCATCGTCTCGTGACGCGCATGAGATCACGTCTGCGAATTGACAGTTCGAAAGGGCTGCGATACTTCGCATCTCTCGGGCAGGTGTGGAGTGGGGTGGGGCGGCCCTCTGGCCCGCACGATCGTCTCGTGAACGGCCCCGAAGGAATGTCGCCCGACGTGTCGGGCTCCCTCTCCCTGCTCCTGTCGGCAGCGATCCTGGGACCGCGCGCGAGGGTGATTTTTCCTCCCCTGGATGCGGGGTTCGGAGGAGACACCTGTGGCACTGCCGTGCCGCAAACGTCACGGCGTGCGTCACTCGACGCACTGGGGCAAACGCTGCCCGAAACTGGAGCACTGCTATGGGTTTTGACCGGGCGATCCGACACGGGCGCAATCGCCGCCCAACAATGCACGATCGCAAGAAATCGCCGCCCGAGAGGGAAATCAAGCACTTGTATTTCGCGCTGTCGAATGCGTCTTGGAACGATTCTTGATGCCCTGCGTGATCAACCCCCTGGCCGCGTGACGAGCGCGATTTTCAAAGCCAGGAGGCTGGTTCGTGCAACGCCTACGTCACCGGCGAAAGCGCGCGCGGAAACGCATGTACATTCGCACTCCCCGCCTCGGGCACCCACTGGCGCACAGCTTGCAAACAAGCTCCGGGTGCACCGGCTCGCGCCGCGAGCCGGTTATGCCGATACCTGCGTATGGACACACAGCGAACGCCATCCCTGCCCCCCTGCCGTCGTCGCGAGGTGCGCATGAGGCTCACGCGCGTGACGCTGTCGTTGGCTCTCCTCTGTGGGCTGGCGGCGTGCACCGGCCCGAGCTACCCGAAGGCTCCCTACGATCCCCCACTGCCGACGCTGGCGACTCGCGATACGAGCGCTCCGGCGGCGTACGTGATGCTGGTCGGGGACGCGCTCTCGATCAAGTTCTACAAGAACCCGGAGCTGAACGAGGACGTCGTGGTGCGCTCCGACGGCATGATCAGCTTGCAGCTGGTCGGCGACGTACCGGCGGCGGGGCGTACGCCGATGGAGCTGGGCGGCGATCTGAAGCAACGCTTCTCCTCGGAGCTGCAGGACCCCTCGATCAGCGTGATCGTGCGCAAGCCGGTCGCCGACCGGATCTACGTCGGCGGCGAGGTCGGGAAGCAGGGCTTCATCGACCTCACGGGCGGCCTCACCCTCTTCCAGGCGATCCAGGCCTCCGGTGGCTTCGTGAAGACCGCTCACCGCGCGCAGGTCATCCTGATCCGTCGTACGCCGGACGGCAAAGCCACGGGCCGCAGCATCGACGTCCGTCCGGTGCAGGAAGGCGAGCATCCGGAGAACGACGTGATCCTCGCGGCGAACGACGTCGTGTTCGTGCCGCGCTCCAAGATCGCCAACGTCGACAATTTCGTCGAGATGTACATCCGGGAGGTACTGCCGGTGTCGTACATTCCCCTTCCCACCTTCTGAGGGCTGCATGACCGAGCGAGACTTTCCGTGGCGTGAGATGGTCGCCGTGCTGCACCGGCGGCGGCTGCTCATCGCCCAGGTGTTCATCGCCGGCGTAGTGACCGTCATCGTCGGACTCTGGATGAAGGGACCGACGTACCGTGCGACCGCCACCATGATGGTCACGGCCGACCGCGCGAAGAGCATCGTCACGCCCGACGCCAACACGCACGCGGTCGTCGATCAGATCGGCGAGGGTGATCTCAACTCCGAGTCGACCCTGCTGCGCAGCGATGCCCTGATGCGCGAGGTGCTGCGTCCGTACTGGGAGGGCCGCCCGCACACGAAGACGCACAACATCCTCGTCCGCGGCCTGCGCGGCGTATTCCAGGTCCTGACGTTTCCGCTCCACGTGCCGAGCCGCGTCTACCGCTACATCCACAACATCCCGCCGCCGACCGATTTCGACTACTGGGTCGCGGAGACCGAGAACCATCTCTACATCAGCCCGATCGTCCACTCGAACCTCATCGAGGTAGCCTACGAGGACAAGGATCCGAAGTGGGCGGCGGAGCTCGTCAACAAGCTCATCGAGAAGCACATCGAGCGGCACACGCGCCTCAATCAGCAGTCCGAGGCTCATCAGTTCTACGAGAAGCAGCGCGAGCTGCTGGCGCGGAAATCGACCGAGGCTGAGCAGGCACTGCAGCAGTTCTACCAGCGCGAGCACGTCGATCCGGGCGCCGAGCAGCGCAGCGCGATGCGCGGACGTCTCGGCGAGCTGCAGACGAACCTCGCCAACTCCGAGACCGAGCTCGCGGAGGGCACGGCCCGCGTCGAGTTCCTCTCGACCGAGATCAAGAACTACTCGCGCAGCATCCCGACCTCGGAGCGCGTCGCCGAGAGCCCGACGGCGCAGCTGATCAAGCCCAAGATCATCGAGCTCGAGATGCAGCGCAGCCAGCTGCTCTCCACCTACGCGCCGACGAGCGTCAAGGTGAAGGATCTCGATCGGCAGATCGCCGAGGCCAAGCGCCTGATGAAGGAGTCGAAGGACTTCACCAACGACACCACCACCGCGGTGAATCCGACCTACCAGACGATCGAAGCCGATCTCGCGTCGACCAAGGCCCAGATGGCTGCCGTCCGCGCACGCGTCGAGACGCTACGCACGCAGATCGCCGACTCGCGTGAGAAGGTGGACCACCTCGATGAGATCGGCTCCGAGCAGGAGCACCTCGAGCAGCAGCTCGCCGCCGCGAAGGAAGCCTACGGCACGTACGCGAAGAAGGAAGAGGAAGCACGTTTCACCAGCGCCCTCGACGAGTCGAGCATCGTGAACCTGGGTATCGCCGAGCGCGCCGAGCCGCCGGCGGCACCTGAGAAGACCAAGAACATCATGATCTTCGGCGCCGGCACCCTCATGAGCCTGCTCGCCGGCATCGGCCTCGCTTTCCTACGCGATCGTCTCGATCCCGCCGTGAAGAGCGCCGCCGAGGCGCACGGCGTCACCGGCTTGCCGATTCTCGCGGAGGTGTCGTCGTAGCCGGAGAATTGTCCGACACACGTTCCCCATCGCCATGTACACGGGTCACTTCCACCTACGCTCCGAACCCTTCTCGCTCACGCCCGATCCGGCATTTCTCTATCTGAGCCCAGGGCACGCCGAGGCTCTTGCGGGTCTCAAGGTCGGCCTCGAAGGCCGCCGCGGCCTGATGGTGGTCGTGGGCGAGGTCGGGATGGGGAAGACGACCGTCCTCTACTCGCTCCTCACCGAGCTGGGTGAGGGCATCAAGACCGCGTACATCTCCAATACCAAGCTTCCCTTCGACGATATCCTGCGCCAGGCGCTGTCCGACTTCGGCGTCCAATGCGCGAGCCGCGATCGCGTCGAGCTGCTGTCGGCGTTGAACGGCTTCCTCCGCGAGTGCGCGGCGGAAGGCACGACCGCCGCCCTCGTGATCGACGAGGCGCAGAATCTCGAGAACGACGTGTTCGAAAACCTGCGCTTGCTCTCCAACTACGAGACCTACACCGAGAAGCTCCTG
>Ga0157379_10001107_pt1 | contig 22047 bp, 32 predicted proteins | sample S25metaG_FD_121802 | JGI IMG/M metagenome (GOLD analysis project Ga0157379, IMG submission 121802) | Switchgrass rhizosphere microbial communities from Kellogg Biological Station, Michigan, USA - S2-5 metaG | ecosystem: Host-associated > Plants > Roots > Rhizosphere > Soil | place: USA... | reverse complement strand
GATTAAAAAAAAAAAAAGAAAAAAGAATAACGCACAATTGACGATCGGACTCATCAACATAATTAAATAAGACTGAATCGTCATCAGACTTGAGCCCCTTGAACTCAACAGCAACTACCCCCGGTGCAGCTCGAGGCGGTAAGACACAAACCAAGGTGTTATCACTCCATCGATTAGTCGAGCTTGCTACAACTCCTCCAAAAACGCAATCGAGGGTCAAATTCGGGTGGAAATTCTCGCCCAGAACTGTGATCTCGATACCGCCAGTGATAGGGCCAGATGACGGAATAAGACGGCGAATCTTAGGCATCTGTGCCGGGAATGAAAGGGAAGACAAGAACGGCGCTGCACTGGAACTTACAACCTGAGGTTGTAGTGGGAAATGAAGATGAGGATAGAGCGAGCTCTCAGTTGGGATTGGAAGGAGGGAAGTAGCCTGTGGCGAAGCGTCTATAGTCTGCGGAGGTGTTGGCGGATACATATCGATAGGGTATGGCTCTGATGGTGCGGGCGTGCTGGGGACGACAGGGTTCTGATTCTGACTGCCATTCGGCGGTAAAGAATGTATGAAGCGGGTTTCAGATACGGACGGCGTAGGAGACCGTGTCACAGGCGCAGAACCAGATTGCGACCTGGCTTCCTGCGCGCGTGCGTGTGCGGGATGTAGAGCAAGGACGACACCTTGCCTTCCTTCTATTCCAGGCCCAACACCGACCGATCTATTCGGCCGTCCATCGTAAGGCTTTGTACGCCGTTTCTTCGTGCCATCAGGAATATCCCGCCGTTTTGCAGGTGGACGAGGGACTTCGTCAGCGGGAGCAAGAGGAATAGGCTGTTGTTGTTCCGTAATAGGAACGGGCAATGGTGCTGGAGATGGCGACGTCGATGTCGTGTGTAGCGTCTGACGTAGCGGGTGCATGGGAGGCAATTTCGAGACAGCGTTGGTCGATTTGTGGTCATCTGTGATTAAAATAGGAGGCGTAGATCCTTGAGCGACCACGCGACCTAAAAAGTCGCGCAAGGTAAAGACGATTCTATGAAAGTCGCAAGGTTAGCAACCATTCATTATTAAAGATTAATTCATCCCGATGCTCACTTGAAACCGAGCTTCTCCTTGTGATGGCGACAATAGCAGGTAATCCGCATTGGGAGAATGACGCTCCCGGATGAAAAGCTCAGAACGTCCGAACAGTTGAACTGCAATATACTTCCATCCACGTTGGGTTCTTCTAATTCCTCTTCATCTTCTGGTGCAGAATCCTGATCAATCTCAGCGGCCTTCTTACTCCCCCTCTTACCACTCTTGCCTTTGGCTTTTCGCGCGCCTGGTGGTGGGCGGACACGGGCAGCCAGCTTGCGAGCGGTCCGTTTAGCCTAGAGCGAAGATTATTTAAATTTTTTTGATAAATAGGTAAAATAGTCGAGATAAACAAACCTCGCGCATCTGACAACTCTGACAACTCTGCACGGCTATATGTGGAGAAGAACAACAAACAACATCTGCGGACATTTGCAATGTGTCCCGAAGATCTTCATCTAATGAAATTCGAGTGAGATAAAATTGGCTTTAAGTATAATTAATAGACATACCGTTTAATCGGGATTCGCGCTTCCCATTTGGTGACCGTCGCTTCGTGGTGGTGCCATAAGGTAGCCGAAGATAACGATAGGTCCCGACCCTGTGATGACTGGGGTGCAATCGAGATTCATTATCTTCCGGAGACATGTCTCTAGAGCGAATGGATGGCGAGTTCTCTACTGAGCCTGCATCCTCGCCTGAGGGTGTTGACGCATCGTCTGACGAAGGGAATCCGGAAGAACGGGAAGCAGGAATTCCAAGTTGAAAAGCTAGTTTGATTTGGGTCTCGACTCTAGACTTTGTTCCTGCCATGGGCACACTGGGAAACACGATATCCAGACTGCGATATGTTAACACAAGTTTGCACAACAAAGTACAGACACTTACTTGGAACATGCTTCCGGGGGTGGATAGACAACTTTTGATGATACCACGACTGAGGGAATTTGGTCGTATGGAAGATCAAAGGGCGAATTGTGAAGGGAAACCTCTGTCTTCACTGATTGTTGCTCCCCGGACCACGTACTTGGATTTGGAGAATCCGCCGAAGCTTCGCCGTTAAAATATTCTCCTGCGAAAATCGTATGTTTCGTCTCGTCTGGGCTCAGTAAATATTCATTAGACGGTGAAGGTGCCAAAGTAGTTGAAGATGTTAGATGAGAGGCTACGTATGAGTCGGGATACGAATCATGATTCTGTGAATGTTTGGGAGGGTCATTCGATGTTGAGTTTGAGTTGTTTGCTCCAGAGTCTTCATGGGCTGGTGGAGAGGATATATATGCGGAAAAGTCGGTAGGAGCACTCGGTGAAGGTCTAAGGCACGATACGATCGGAAGGTCATTCAGAATACGGTAAAAAGGCCAACTCACTCGAATGCACCGTCACGAATGAACTCCTCCATCAATAACATCTCCTGCTTTGAATTCTCAGGTAGATTGCTCATGATAATCTCGTCCATACTGACGCCAGGGTATTGATCGAGTGAATGTCCATTCGTCATGTTCCCAGCAAAAGTCATGTCTGAGTCCAGCTCCATGCCATGGTGGATTGCATATTCATCTACTTCCATGCCGTGGTCCTTAAGGCCGCCCGTTCCTGCTGCTTGGCCCCAGGGAGAAAGGGAAGAAAGGTGTGTGTCGCGATCTGAAGAAGAATGAGAGTCGGAAGATGCCGACTCTGGTGAGGGAGAGTCTGTCGTCGACGGTGAACGCGAGCGGGACGTCCTGTGCTGTGTATGCGACGACATTGATAAAAGAGTTGAAGCCATGACCGACAAATGCGGCGGCGAAGGAGCCGTGGCGAGGAGTTTAACTAGCGGAATCTGAATATGGCGCCTGTAAGACAAGCGCTTGGCCTACCCTTCTCGAATAACCCAGCGTTCCCCAAAGTCAGACCTCTCCCCCAAGACATTTCTATGATGCTGCGCCTGAGCTATTGAACACGTCACTCTCGACATAGCGTATCGAAGATCTTTAAATGCTGCCCAGCTTCACCAATATCTTCTCGAAATATCCAGACAATGACCAAGGCTCCTCGTAAACGACATCCAAACCATTCGAGACCGGAATATTTGCGTACACCATGCTCCTGTCGCTTGTCAAGATTGATCAAAGATTTCTTGGTTGCCCACTCAGTGAGACCTCTTCCAAATAGCCTGCAGGCAGTTCCTTTCGATGCCTACTGAAGCGTGAATGCTTCTCGGCATGCTGTGTGCCCTCGGTATTTCCTTCGCTGTGGCATTTCATCCAGATCATGCAAATCCACTATACAAGCAGCCCTTTCTCAGATGCCATATCAGTTGGACCAAAGCCCTGCCCGCATGGGTTCTGTGATGGTGTTCTTCTCCCATCGCCTTTTGCGAACAAGGCCGTTCCTGACTGGAATTTCAGGCGAGTCGTTTCTTTGGAGCTTGCATTTCACAGCGGGACCGGATGGATCAGTGAATGTTAAAATTAGATCAACGTAACGCCGAACACCCAGAAGTCTCAGACCACCCTTGTATTGTTCAGAGTTCTGGACACTGGCCAGATCCATTTTATTCTATTATATCCATATTTGTGGTTTGGAATACACAAATATCTCCAAGTGTATGTAGACAACCACAACTCAGAATAAATTCATTGGTTGACGACGTCATGATATCTTGGCGGAATATTACGTCAGCAGCCTTGTAACTCAAGCGCCACTTATTTGCGCTTCTCAACTTAATTTCATCTTATCCACGACAACCATCTATTCACCGTCGACTTCAACATGGCCCATGTTCAAGATCTCACCGTCGAGGACGATGAGCAGCATATTTCGCGACCCTCTCTGAGGAGTCTCCCTGGCTCTCGTCGAGGCTCGGGATCGTTCGTACTGTCAACAGGTCAAACGATGGCCTATCACACTAGAACAAACTTTGAGGATGAGGGATTGCCCCATGCTACGAAGAGGTATGCTCTCCAACGCAAAATGAGCTCCATTTCATACTGAGACATATCCAGGACTATGGCTGATTACCTGAAGAAGTATGAGAACCTGTAAGATTTCACGCTTACCCTCAAAATTAAAGGGTCTCACATATAATTAGTTTCACTCTCACTCCTCAGCGTATGCGGATTATTGTGGACGGCCTTCTGGAGGCGTTCGAAAAAGGGTTGAAGGAGCATGGTCAAGTCGTTGTAAGTAAGCTCATTATATGCGCCTCGAATATTTCTAACTGAGGAACATATGCCAATGATAAACACACCTTTAGCCAATGCTTCCCGCCTTCGTTTTCGGCTGGCCTGCTGGTGATGAAGAAGGAGACTTCCTTGCCGTTGACCTTGGCAAGTCGACCGCATTCCTATCTACTCCACACACTACTGATGATATGGTTACTTCTAGGCGGTACAAACCTCCGTGTTTGCCTGGTCACGCTTGGAAATGGACAATTCGAACTTACTCAAGCGAAATACCGTCTGACAGAAGAGCAGAAACAGGCGGACGGACAGGAGCTTTTCGACTTTTGTGCAGAGTGCTTGCAGACGTTCTTGAAGTCGCAAGTGGAGGAGGGATACATTAGTCTTAAGGAGGGTGCGACTTTGCCGTTGGGATTTACGGTAGGTTTATGCCGTTGACTGCTGCTTCGGAGACTCAGTTGGAGTTCTCTAGTTCTCATACCCTACAGAGTGCGTCAGTTTACCACTACTTGCGCCGCATTTACTTATCGCCCTAATAGTCAAGAGCGTATCGACCACGGCAAACTTATTCGATGGACTAAAGGCTTCGGTGCACCCAATACAGAAGGTCACGATGTCGGCTCGATGTTCGTCAAATCTTTAAGAAAATATGTACGTATCTCATATCCTCACCGGCTCATCTTGTTACCTCATCTAACTCCCTTCAGGCTCTCCCCGTCACACTCAGCGCGTTGATTAACGACACGACCGGCACGCTCATCGCATCCCACTACGTTAACCCTAGTACCAAAATCGGCTGTATATTCGGAACGGGATGCAATGCTGCGTATATGGAGAAGATTGGGAACATTGAAAAGTTGAAGCATCTTGGGCTTCCGCCGGATGAGCTTATGGCTATTAATTGCGAATGGGTGAGAGTGTCTACGACTGGATTTCTGGTGGATCTTAAGTCTAACAGGAGTTTATTAGGGTGCATTTGATTCTTTCTTCCATGAACATCTTCCGAGGACCAAGTATGATATTATTGTGGATCAGACTTCGAATAAGCCGGATGAGCAAGCCTTCGAGGTCTGTTGTCACCTCCCAACTGATTCGCAGATTCTCATTTATCTTATACTTCAGAAACTTATCTCTGGACGCTACCTCGGTGAAATCATGCGCCTGATTATCTGCGAACTAATCGATGAAGGTGTTCTCTTCCTCGGTCAATCGACGTACAAAGTCGAAATAGCCTACGCATTTGACACGGCCTTCCTATCTCTGATGGAAAGGTGCCTTTCTCACTCGATCCCGTCTCCTGTTTATAATATTTATACCCCCCCTCCAGCGACCCAACCGAAGAACTCCTCATGATCATCGGCATCTTCAACCACTTCTTCGCCATCGAAACCACCCTCGCCGAACGTCAATTCTTCCGCGCACTAGCTCGCTTGATCAGTACCCGTGCGGCGCGTCTTAGTGCATGCGGTATCGCTGCCCTTGTGAGACAGATGGATTGCTTGGATGAAGGATGCTCGGTTGGCGCGGATGGGTCGTTGTATAATGTATGTGATACCTTGAGGCTTATAATCGATAATTGGTTGACTATTTTTATTTTTATTTGCAGAAATATCCCAAGTTCGATGAGCGTATACAGACGGGATTGGTGGATGTCTTCGGTGACAAGGGAAAGTGAGTACTCCGTCTTTTCTTGAGTTTCCTTGTTTCTAACGCATTGGTTCTCAGGAATATTAAAACGGTTCACGCAGAAGACGGTAGTGGTGTAGGCAGCGCTATCATTGCTGGTATGTACACTCGAACTGCTCAATTTTAAGTGACGCTAACATCTCTCCAGCGATGACCAAGAAGCGCAAGGATGCTGGGCTTTATGAACACGTTTAATTCACTTTGTATTATCATTGGTCACTTTTTAGAGATATTCTTGATATGTATATTACAATTAAACAAAACGAAGTTGAGAAATGTAATTATATTTATTCACTTGGCATTTCGGAAGTGTTGTGATTGGCCGCCCCAGGTGACAAGTGGATTCCGGTGTCACGTGTGGAGATCCCTCCAAGACGGTCAAGGATGCCCTTGTACGATATCATAGGTGTGTGCTTGTCATGACACGTTTTTAGGTTGGAAGATGGTTTTTTAATTATGTATACTGTTACAGTGGACGATGTCAGTCCCATGGTGAGTGATAATCACCCCTTCGGTTCGCATGAACAGTTTATTCATTCCGACTCCAGATCACCTACAGCCCAGGATGGACAGATTCCAATTTTACCAATGACGATACATCGAGTTACTTTAGCTCAACAGTGCACCAAACTAACCAGAAAGTACGTTCTCCGACTGTTGGTTATTCTGATCTGTTGCGGGTATAACACCTTATCATAACAGGGTGAAAATGCCTCAACCGCCTTCTTTGGAAACGACATTTCCGTCTATGGCACAAGAGGGAACAATTATGGTTCATTTTCTACTACACTCGATGGTCAGAAAATGCAACATGACGCGACAAACGCGGGGAGTGGAGATGCTCAATTTCAACAGTTATTATTCCGCCAGAAGAATCTTGGTTTTACGACGCATACCATGGTTATTACGAATGAAGGAGATGGTACCCTTTTAGAGCTTGATTATTTTGTGTTTGCCACAGGGAATGGGGATCCAAGGTATGTTCTTGATTTCGTTTCGAATGAATGTCGCTTCTAAACCATTATGTCTGGCAGTGTAAAACCAGTTAATACCACAATAGATGACTCTTCAAGTCAGATTGCATACTCCGGCTCATGGCAGACATTGGAGAATCAGGTATATTTTCAATCCACGACGCAGTAAGTTCCCCCGTATTCGGAAGTGACATGTGGATAGATGAACTATATTCGACAGTGAGTCTACAACAAACGGGAGCACCGCTTTTGTGGCATTCTCAGGTAATAAGTTAATAAGTCTCCCCGAAGGATATTTTCAAGTAGCTCATCAACCTTTTATCGATACAGGAGACGCTATCTCCGTTTACGGGACAACAGGTCCTGATCATGGAGCGTTTACCGTACAGATTGACGGACAAAAGCACACCTTAAATGCTTCTGCGTCGCAACCACATTCCCAGACCCTTCTCGTAAGTCATAGTTGCAACAGATTACTCATTCTCCGGCTAATTCTACCTTCTCCAGTACTTTGTCGGTGGATTGGCCCACGGAGATCACAGCTTGGTACTGATGAACAGTGATAATACCGCATTTGACATGGATTTCATCGTTTCGTCTTCATGGTCATTCCCAGTTAGATTTCCGACGTCGCTCAAACACCTGTACGTTTCCATTTTTCCATTACCCTGTCGAAGTAACCGATACCCTTGCCATCAAAGATCCGCAGCAAACATACCAGTCATAGCCGGCGTCCTCTCCGGCGCATGCGTCATTATCTTCTGGTCAATAGCCTTATTCTTATGGGCCCGTCGGCAACATCGGAAACGGCTAGGTTTACGACCCCGGCCGTCTAAAGAAATTCAACCACTACAGGATTTCATCATTCCTCCAGATCCTGCCGTTGAAAAGGGCTTATACAAACCCGGTGATCATCTCTTTGAAGATAAGAAAGCACAGATGCAGGTTCAGAGAACACATTCGTCTGCGAGCGCCTCGAAGCGACATTCGAATGTTGGGACACCGAAGGGAGGACCTGAAGAGTGAGTACTTCTACTCAACTGGTGTGAACACATATCTTAAGGGATTCCCCCCAGTGATAAGGCAAAACCCCGACTCAACCATCTCGATGAAAATACGCCTCGTTGGAGTTTTGATGAATATCGTCCATCTACAGATGTAACATAACTAAAGCAAACTTGTATTAAAAGTCCGAATTATATCCTTTTAATTCTGATCTAAAAGGCACAGTGTATCCTGAGATTTACATAAAATCTCTACTTCTGCGCCTTTTTACGCTTATCAGACTTTTTATGTGATGCTTTCACAACATCAGCACCTGCTTTCGACTGCTTCATTCCTAGTACAGGTTGATTTTCTAGAAGACGAAAGATTTATGAGAAGGCATCAATTTGAGCGATAGAGGGAAACTTACTCTCTCCAGCAATAAGCCCGTCAATAATCCCTAGTCCTTTTGATCCACTTGTGATATACTTCATGGATATGCCTCGAGCCACAAGAGGTTGAGCCAGAGCGTCTTTCAGTTCGGCTTTCAGCTTGGCAACTTGAGCTTGGGATTTGTGGTTCTGGAAAGATCTGTTTGCCGTATCTGAGTCATCAGAACTGTTAAGCAACAGAGATGAGTTCATAAACAGGAGAATAGGGTTATAATACTCACTCAAAATCGGAATCAAGTTCAATCTCCATTGCTTCCGCGGTTTCCTTCAACCAATTCTTGTCGTGGTTCTCCTTCTTGGTCCTATGGGCAAAACTGTCGATCTTGCGAGAGAGCTGTACCCGATGTTTGAGCTTGTCGAGGATATCATGGTCAACATTTAATTCCGGAACATCATCCTCAGCTTTAACGGAGCGAGATGAATGATTTAGATCGAGGTTCATGCCAAAGACATACCTCTTCCCAGTGAAGTCATGACACCTTTGAAGACTCTTCGCTCGTCGGGACCACACAAAACTAGTCCGAAACCCTCCTGATTAGCACGTGCGGTACGTCCATTACGGTGTACATAAGAGTCAGCTGATCGGGGAACCTGATAGTGGACGACGTGGTCGACGGAGGGGATGTCCAGACCACGCGCAGCGATATCAGTAGCGAGGAGAACCGAATGCGAATTCGATTTGAAACTACAAAGGAAAGTATAGCCGGTTTGGTGAATCTTAAAATGGATAGGATAGGATAGGATTCTAACACACCGATCGAGATTTTTTAGTCTCTGCTTCTGTTGCAGTCCTGAATGTAATGGCCAAGCATTTATTTTAAGTATTTCCAATATAGGGAGTAGTCTTCTGATACCATCAATGGACGAGAGGAAGACCAATGATCGACCAGTGTGTCGGAGAAGAAAGTAGTAAAGGTAGTAATCCTATGTGGGGCGCTTGTGTCAAAAGGAAGAATAAATAATAATAATAAAGCCACCGACTTTATCGTTGACCAGACATTCGACCTTACTTTCCTGTAGTCCTTCAATTTTGCCCCCTTGGGGACTTAGATCAATAACGACGGGATTGGGATCACGGAAGTCGAGGCGACGAAGTAGATCATCCAACGTATCACTATCTCCTCCTTTCTTCTTATTTTTGCGGGGCCTCTTAAGATCGCGCTGAAGCCTTTTACTCATTGTAGCTGAGAAGACGAATGTTTGAAGTTCATCATTCAGGTATTGAGATTCATCCCCTCCCGAAATATTGAGGTCTACTGGAACTTCTGGAAGTAGGTTTTCGGTGGGTATTTCAGTGCTGTAAGTCCGATTGAAATTTGTCAATGAGAGCTTAATACTGAGTCAAATACATACGCAGCATTCTCCGGGCGTTGCGTTAGTCTAAGGATGTTGTCCAATTCTTGGAAATGACCTGCTTCGACCATGCGATCTGCCTCATCCAGAACGAGGAATCTTACCCGACGAACTTGAGACGTTAATTCTGCATCCTAAAATTTTGTATTCAGAATGGAACGTTGCAGAAGTCGGGATTCTCGTACCTCCCCACAAAGATCCCAGAACCGACCTGGTGTGGCGACCAGGATATCTGCCCCACGAGAGAGAATTCTTCGCTGCTTTTGCGCAGACATCCCACCTACTATGGCAGCAACGGACACGGGCGGAGCATTGGATTTTGATGCTGACTCTTCCGCATTGTCACCCGTCGATTTGCCCTTTCCTTTATTTAAGCCATTGACTTGCCGCTGAACAGAGAAAATATGCTCAAGACAAGCATTAAGATGCTCCGATACTTGGAGCGCAAGTTCGCGTGTTGGAGCGAGAATGAGGGCCTGAAGAGGACGTCGACTTTTGGATTTTGGCGGAATGATCGTCACTGGAACATCAGAAGGCGATTTTGAAGAAGAGGGAGATGGAGAGGACAAATTCGAAAGAATATGGTGCAGAATGGGAAGACCGTACGCCAGTGTCTTTCCAGAACCCTGAATAAAAAAGGTCAAAGGACACCAATGATTCTATAAAGTATAAAAATAATACTGTTTGAGCAATGCCAACAATATCTCTTCGCTGGGGTATAGCAACAGTTCCTTCTTCTTCTTTTACAATTTCTTGAAAATATTCAGAAGAGTTGGAGCTATGTAGGAAAATGTCCAGGGTTTGCTGTTGGATTGGTGTAGGGTAGGTAAATCCTCGTTTATGAATTGAGTGGAGTAATGCGGGGTGGAGATGGAAAGGTTTCCATGAAGGCAAAGTTTCCGCTATTAATACAAAATTCTCAATAAAGAAAGTAAATTAGCGAGTCTTGGGCTTACAATCAAAAGGCTCAATGGATATTGATTCAACATTTATCTTTTGTTCCGTCTCTCCGGTGGATAATCCTTTCTGTTCTTTTTCCTTGGACCCTCCGATAGCTTGCTCTTGTAGCTGAACATAAATTGTCAGGTAATGGTACGGAAGAACTCAGATGCACATACCCTAAATCCAACTGTCTTTCCTCCATTCTCGTTTTCTTCGTAAACAACATCAACACCATCCACTTCTTCCAGGTCCATCATCATTGCGCCCCCACTGTCTCCAAACTCGCCAATATCTTGCATTCGTATAGACTTCCATGGCAGTTCGTCCACTGCTACAACTCGTGTGGCCAGTGACTTGATGGATGATTTCTCGTATAAACCGCGAGGTTTATGACTACTCTTCAGTTTCTTTTGGGATGAAAATAAAGAAGTATTGAGCTTGCGTTTGCGACTCAATTTGTCGTCTGCCATAGTTGCCAAGCAAGTGCCAGTGGTGTATAGTTGTGGACCACTATTGGTCACGTAGAAAACGATTCAAAAAACAAAACTAAAACCCGCTCAATCACAAGCAAACAAATATAAACCCCCCCATCTACCGAAGAGAGCAATGAACTAGGTACCGGCGATATTGACGGGTCATTTCAAATAAAGATACGCTTGAACTCTACAACAGTAATGATAAATACAAACAGTGAGACACGATTAGGATGTTATTTATCCATGTTCTCCTTGTACGAATTCCCTTAACGTGCAAATATCTGCCTCATCCTCCAAATCCTTCTTTGACTCCTCCATCCCAAATACCTAATTTATCCAGATATTGATCCCACTGTCCTGACTCTCCTATATCCTCCGACATGCCAGTCGTAGTCATGAACTGATCAATCCCCGGAATACTGACATCATCTGTAGGAAGTTTTGTGGCACTTCCAAGACAGTTCGCTTCAGGCATGGAGACGTAAGGCCGAGTATAGAGAGGCTGTCCAAGACTGTGTGAATTTTGGGATGACTTGAAAATCGGGGGCAACCCATAGTTGCTCCAGCAGCTAGAGGTCAGGGGAATTGGAATTGGAATTGGAATTAAACTGGGAAGGGTCGGGTTCCGAGAGCGTGGATGTAGATGGGAGGAAGGTTGAATGTTGCATTAAAGGAACAGTAGGGATAGGGTTGGATTGGGAGTTCGGGACCAGGAAATATTCGTGTGCTACCTGTTGGCTAACGCCACTGGGGATATCTTGAGCTGAAGGAGGTGTAGGTCTACTTATTGATGAGAAACTCGAGCGAGTTGAGACAGCAGGGAGAGGATTCATAGGGATCAGAAGCTTTCTCTCCTGCGGTGAAGATGGCAGAGTTGGAGGCAAGACTGCTACAAACTCTTTCGCGTAGGCATGGTAGGATTTTTGTTGCGAGAAGAAAAATTAAATAATGAGAGATGAGAGATGAGAGATGAGAGATTATACCGCTGCATTTGTAGGCTGGATACTGGTCTCCGCTGTTGCAATAAACAGCTCACGGATTGCAACGAAGGGTTTAACTACGCCTTTTGCGAAATCTTCGTTACCATATCTCGCACCGACAGAGCCCAAGATGACCTTGATCAAACATCGGGATCAGCCCGAAAATATTCAATGTACACATACCGTAGCTGCAAAGGATGCCGACCAAAAGGCAAGAAATCTCGATATAAGTTCTGGGTGTCTATGGTAGATCGTCATAAGCACTTTGGAAATCCAGGCAGCACCAAAGCCTGCTTAGAATGTAGAGTACCAGAATGGACTCTCACGGGGATCACCGGAATTTCGCTGCATAACAAGGGCTGGGAAGCGTCGATGAAGCATGCAGCAGGCTATAGGAATGAAAGTCGGCAATGAGACGCAATACCAGTATATAATATATTTTTAATCCTCACCCCCTTCTCTCATCATCAACGCCGTGATAAGTTGGTCTTTGGTTATATCCAGTTACGTTAATGTATTATTCACCCGTGTAATGCTGTGTAATTCCAGTTCCTCAGGCATACGGCAAAATCGAAGATCACGTTCAAGAGCCAGGATTTCGGAATACTTGACAGAGCCTGGGCGTCGGACGACAAGCAGGACAGAATTAAGGAGAGAGAGAAATCTATAACGCCATATGGAATTTATTGGTCCAATCAAAAAATAGGCAAGTCAGAAACGAACGGAAAAGGAAGAAAGCCGTAGGACACAAACAGCCATGAATAAATCCCTCCATATCTGCGTGAAAACTTGCTTCGAGGGAAGGTTTTGGACAATCGATGAAGGAAAGATCCAGCGAGCATGGACGACCAGCTACGAACGACTGAAGGATATATCATATTTCCGTATGAGAAACTATTTACCTGCCATATCTCCAGCGACATTAACTCCCAGCAAAGGTCCTCACGCTGGTCAATCTCATCTTGGTCTTTTAGTCAGCGACGGCTATCGCGAACTGTAAGATCGGTGTGGATAATGAGGTATTAAGAAAGGAAGCTGTTAGACATACGGATACCAAGCTATAAGCAATGGATGTGCTTCTAGTTAGTGATGGAGGAAAACCTTTTGGGAAGGCGAAACATACCGAATTTGCCATTCTAAATGCAATTTTAAGCAAAGTCGAAGGAAGGAATAAAAATTTAACGTACTTTAATATTAAACCTAGAAACGCCCATCTATGCCCTTGTGTTGCCCCGGCAGGCGCATAACGTGTGTACCAAGCCATCGCAGCCTGGTATAGGCAACATATGCTCATTCCAAAAGGAGAAAGACACGGATGATTGAAGCGCCATACCATGCATTGAATGCCTGGAATAGATGGACTCTCACAGACTGGATTTAAAATCAGACTGAATATTCAAAGTCAATTACGAATATGCCGTGGATTGAAACTGTAACTGACGCTGCCCTCGAAAGCTGGTACCATTTCTCAGCCTCAGAATTCATCAGGGACAGACTTACGTCCGTTAGAGCACCCAGACCCATATACGAGAAAAGTAATCCAAGGCGATGTGCATCACAGTGTCCAAGAACGCGCTTCGTAATATTTATGTCCAGCGTCGGGAAGAAGTAAACAAATGCATGTTTTATGAACGGAGGATGGGATATGGGTGCGGAACTAGTGGTATTGTGGTCAGTAATGCTTGTACAGGAAGAAGGAAGATCGATGCCCTAGGCTCAGATGGTGCCAAAATATGTCACAAAGACGCAAAACCTCGGAGGCAGGGGGAGAAACACGGCAAGTTCATTGACACCAATATTGATGTTAACACTTGGCTGAGAAAACGGGAACATGAGACCAAGGAGTTGGATATTCTGAGGCAGGGAGGGCTGTTCCACTGGTATCGTAGTTGGGATCCCACCTGGTATTGGAGCAGAAGAAATGAACGGGTTGGGTAATGGGGCTGGATAAGGGGAGGGAAACACTTGGAAATTTTTCTAAAATTCGCGAAATTACCATCGTGCTCCTCAAGTATATTAGGAAAAGTGCGTACCTCAGGGTCAGTGATCATACCGTCAAACATAAGTAAGAGTCCCATCGTCACCTATAGATAAATTGGTCATGGTGTCTACCGTTTCATCCAAACCAACATCGGTCTCCCCTGTGGTAGGACGTGCGGATACGAATCCAGTTACGGTTGGTGATGCAGAGTCGGCAGAGCTTGAGGAGGTTCGATTTTTGAGGATCGGATGGTCTAGACGAATTCCTGCGAGAACTTCAACAAGAATAAGGCGTTCACGCAATTGTTTGATCTCTCGCGGCTACGAAGAGAACTTTTTTTGAGGGAACTGTTGAAATTCTATGATTAGTGGACGCACCTCGGTGTGTTTTCATCCGTAAAGCATTCTGGACGACAATAAAAATCAACTCTGAATACTCACATTGCAAGTTAAACACGAACTATCAGGGCACAAGGCGGCACAACCACGACGAAGGCAAGCTCGACCTACCAGAAAACAATCAACAAATACATTATCGACAGCATTCGAATTATAGGAATGGAGCACTGAGAAAGGGAAGATTCTATCACACCCCAGCTTCAATCGTCCACATTCTGCACACAAACCCGTACTTTATATTTCCCCCTCGTTGAATTAGGATCTCCAATATCTGTCGGTGGTCTACTGGACATGTCCAAGGTAACACAGGAAGCCTTTGTCTGATATACGCAGCATAGCGGCACCGAATGAACCCGGGCGCTAATTAACAGCTGCGCGGTTCGTTTTGGTTTGTCACACATTTTTTCATGTAATTCAGCAGGGATAAATATCCATAGAAGATCTATAGAATGATTTCCGTGCAAGACAACCAATTGTGCAATTGTTCCAACAGTCAGTATGGATTCCAGTTCAGTCAGTGTAAGCCCCCTCGTTTGCTGGCTGTTCAAAAATAATATGTCAGTAAGAAACTGAGGGCAAATTCCTTCACTTGCCGCAACGTCGCGAGCATAGCGATAAAGCACCCCCCTCTTTTCACGTAAAGGCCTAGCCTTCCACTCCTTCCTCCTGGCCTCCTGTTCCGCTTCATCGACTAACCATTCGAGATTTCTCGTCCCAGCATCTATCAAAATACGGTCTCCATCCTTCACTAATGCAATGGGCCCACCGACTTGTGCTTCAGGTGTAACATGGCCGATGATGAATCCGCGAGAAGCACCACTAAAACGTCCGTCGGTGATGAGTGCAACAGAGTTACCTAAACCTGCCCCCATGATAGCACCAGTAGGTCCTGAGGAAAAAGGTTACGCTGAAGAATATAAGAAGTGGGAATACAAATTACCAAGCATTTCAGGCATCCCGGGTGCACCCTTTGGTCCTTGGTATCGGAAAACCACTACAGTGCCAGGCTTGACCTCACCTTTTTCTAAGGCAGGGTAGAAATCGGCCACGCTTTGGGAAAGAGTCAAATAAATGTGGGTCATATCTCAAACAGACATACTTATCAAAACATTTAGCGACACCCTAAGTTGAAAATTGTCAGTTGATAACAGCAAAACGAAAACCCAACATAGACACCATACCTCGAACTTCAGCCCCTCCTTGCCAGTTAACTTGGCCACCGCGGTGGTAGGTGCCAAATTACCTTTCAAAATCGTCAAATGTCCCGTCTTTTTAATCGGATTTTCCAAAGCCCTAACGACATCCTGATTACTGAAATCCATCTCTTGGACACCTTCAAGATTCTGTGCGAGTGTCTTCCCAGTGACTGTCAACGTATCTCCATGAATCAAATTGGTATGATTCAACAAATATTTGAGAAGAGCGGGTATTCCTCCCACTTTGTGGAAGTCTTCCATGAGATATTTTCCAGATGGGCGAAGATCACAGAGGAAGGGAGTGCGGTCGGAGATTTCTTGGAAGTCTTCGATCTTGAGGGGGACGTCTGCTGCGCGAGCCATGGCTAGTAGATGCAGGACCGCATTTGTAGAACCTCCTGTAATGTTGACAATGGTGATAGCGTTCTCAAAGGCTTTGCGGGTGAGGATATCTCTGAATTTAATATTACATATTTGAGTGGAAATTGGGAAGAAGAGGTTTCTTCGACCTACCTAGGCTTGATATCCTTAACGAGGAGGTTCTTCATATATGCCGCCGCACGATAACATTCTTGTTTCTTTTCTGAGTCGGAAAAATAGTTTAAGATATTTCAACCGTCCAGAAATGGTTGCATTACCTGGCCATGTAGCAGGAATAGAAGCGGAATAAGGCAACGAAATACCGAGAACCTCCAGGCAAGAACTCATTGTGTTGGCACTTGCGAAAACGTTAAGAATAATTCCAGCTATAATCCAGGACATACTCACGTATACATTCCTCCACACGCACCCGGACCAGGGCAAGCATGACGGACAATATCCACGCGTTGTTCTTCGGTAATCTTACCAGATAGAAATGCCCCTATCCACTTTATTAGTTGGGATAAAAGAGCGGGAGAGAAAGAGAAAATGGTACCATAAGATTCAAAGGTATCACCGATATTGACCATATCACCTTTCTTGAACCCCATTCCGGGGCAATCTACCCGCCTGACACCAGGCGAAATGGTACCACCGTAAACGATGATGGTAGGACGGTTGTGTCGAGCAGCCGCCATAACACATCCGGGCACTATTGAACCCGGTAAATAACTGGGAACAAGGATCTATGGATCAAACCCACTGTTCTTGTCGCAACCAGGGAGAGAGATATTTCCATCATAGTGTTGGGCCTATGAATTCGTTAACAGGCTGAAAGACTACGGGGAATATTTCGAAGACTTACCATCACCACCTTGGAAGGTTCAAAAATCAGAATGGCCCTTCAAAAAATTGCGCGCACATACAGATTCAATGCTATCAGCGATTAGATCCCTGGAAGGTAAACTGTACCGCATGCCTGGGGAAAGTTAGCAGGCCATATATATGCTTGATCGACCCATTATACCATCTGTCCCCATTGTAATTGCATCGCTTAAGACGGGCTCTAAGCATCCCTGTAATATCGTAAGAATAAAAGCACAATCACCTCACACCTATGCCAATCGTCAGATAAACCAGCTTTAACAAGGACATAACGAGTACATACCAATAGTATTGAACGTTAATCCAACCAATCCCTCGGATTTGCATCCTGCCTTAACCTCTTGCGCCAAATCCATAAGATGGCTATTGCACGGATTCCCTTCCCACCAAATGGGCGAGATCCCAATTTGTGCTTTGTCCATGTCTGCTTCGGTGACACCGACGGCATGCACTGGAGTGAAGAACAGAGGGATTAAGCCGTGTCCAATGAGCTGGGATAAATAAGCCTACGCATTGCTTGTGCTCCGCCATGAGCCTGAACGTAGGTGAGGGATCCGGAATGAAATACGGAAGGTGGAAGCGTCACACACCTTGTTCTGAGTGATCTGACTTGAGATCTTGTTCAACTTGACATTCTCAGTTGACGCTGGTGTCGCCTTTGGGACAGTATAACTAGACCATAATCATTCACCCAATATCTTCAAAATCAACGGAGCTTGCACTCACATTTCAACACCACCTGGGGCCATCCTGTAGAAGCTGAGTAATAAATGGGTGTCTTGGAAGGATAGAAAATGGATCCTGGGTTCTTCGAGCTCTTATTTATGTTATGCGAAGATATTGAGCATTTGACCTATGTTCTATTCCGGGGGCCGGAATTTTAGAGGTCTCAAGGACGGAGGAAGCATCACGTGTGATACCTTGCTGTGGAAGGGTCGGAGTGGACGTTGGAGAATACGTAAAGATGACCTCGTCAATCAACTCTGTAGACTTTATTGACTTGGTGTTATATGACAAGCTTAACTACCATGTCTATCAGGAATTGAAGGTAAAACGATACAAGATTGATATAATTTCCAGTCCTATAAACTAAAAATAACTGGAAGTTCCTTCTACTAGTAGTCGGTGTAGTCAGTTGGGTTTTCGTGGTTGTGACTGGAATAAATTAGACGGATTGGATAGGAAGTGCAGGACGGAACGAGTTCCCCGAAGACGGAAAGTAACGATTTATGTAAAACCAGAGTTTGACCGCCAGAAGATATCTTAAGAGCCAGCAGTCTGAATGTCGCTCTCCCCCGTAGCTTGAGATTCCTCGTTCCTGGAAGGATCGAAGAGGTCGACAATAATAGGGGGAAGAAGGTCACTCAGGGGCCTTTTACTTGACTGAAATATAGTCATTGTGAGCTGTGGGTGGTTGTATAAGCGGAATCCACTTACACGCCTCTCAGTAGCCCATTTTGCTCCATAAGGCATATTTGAGGCATTAATGGAGACAGTAATAGCATCTCCAGGAGACCATGTAAAAATCTGTGCTCCGCGATCTTCATGTATGTGACCGAAAACATGTAAAATCGGTTTGATCTCACTGATTTTTTTCTGGAGCATTTCGCAGCCTACATTGGTGCCACTTAGCACTACGTCCAGAACTGAATGGGGAGGCCCATGAGTTATTCTAGAAGAAATTAAATTAAATTATTGACGGAGTCGGAAGACAACGCACAAGATGTCTGTATCATCAGGCACACCGGCGTAGATCTCTGTGAAGTGACAGATGAGAAAAACGTGCATACGTTAGGTGAATCACCAACCCTTTGCTTCTCTGCCTCGATCATAGTTAAAAGCCATTCCTAGAAGAATTATTGAATATAGCTGACTGGAAAACATCATTGCTTACCTCCAAATTCTGGTGAGCCCTAAAACGAAAAGAGAAATCTAAGGATACTGGGTAGATAGGGAGAATTCACCATACCGGACTACCATATATTTGCCATTTCTTGCCACCAGGTTTGACCTGTACCTCCGCGCGGCCGTATTCGAGATAGGTTATATTAGAATTAATTGCTTCTTCCCCATTCATTAGCTCAAGTTCATCATCGACGTTCTACCAAACGTAAATGCAATAATGTGTGGAAGGCTATGTCCAAGACTCACATCGGCGTCCCTGAAACCCGAATCCTTATTGTCTTGACACCATTGCCTGTCCAATCCCAACTGAGAAAAAGATTGGTTAATTAATCAATATCTGAGATGAGAACTTGCATCGTGGTTTCCCGCAATTACAAACTTATGTGGATGTGGAAGGTCGTAGAGCCACACCATGGTGTGTCGTAATTCATGGAGGCCACCCCACTCTGTTAAATCTCCAGAATGTATCAGTACATCGCCTGGTGGAACATTAATGGTTTTTGCATGTGTGTCGCTCAGACAAACGAATCTTCAGAGGTGTGGTTGGCGAGGGAAACTGGTACTTCTACAAGTTGTAGCTGACCTTGTCCATTGGGAACCTGGATGAGGAGGGGGCTCGTCATACCATTGATAGACACTAATACCGGGGGCAGTTAACGTATGGGGTAGGCGATAATTAGTTGAACTTTCAGAGGCCATATATTGAGCGCGATATTGGAGTTTAACAGGAGAATTAATAAAACGCGTGACTATCACGTCACGCCTTAGTCAGCCGCCATATCGGACCCATAAGGTTGCCGGACACACCTGATTAAGCAGCTCAATGCCGCTGGATTCGCTCCTTCTCTTTGACCGCTATGCAGTCTTTAATATCTGGGGCGGAATGCTCGACGTCTTCAAACCCATTGTCACAGGTGTTGAAGCATACTGATGGCGACCGCAGTCTCCAGAGGGTGTGTGGAATGTTGTACTTTGGCTTGAGAGTAATAACTTACAAGGTACCTGAAATACTAGGATCGCGTAGATGGGCCGTCATCTTCAAGAGTGTGTTTCAATGAAATATTGCCATTCAACTCATTTTGACCCACCGTGTTCAGCTCCATCACCTTCCGCATTCTGCCGTAGGTCCTGCCAATGCGGCCGACCTGGCCATGGCGAGACAATTTTTCGAAGCAGGTTCTCCTCAACCAGGAATTCCGGCGTTCAGCGCAATGCCTGCTTCATCTCGTCATATGTTAGAGAATCTCCAGCGTATACCAGGTCCAGGCCCTCTGCAGGCAGCACCTAACCTTCCCCCCTTGATAGCCCGTCCCCTGAATGCACCTACAGCAACTGCCAACTGGTCGGAGGAATTCAAGAATGGTACCCAAACCGCTGCAGGCCCCGCGTCTACTCAATTTCATGAATCTCAGATGACGGCTCGATGTAAGTGTCTGCATGAATTATCCAATATGGCATTCTGACTTTAGTGTCCCACAGTTCCTATGACGGATAATGGCGCGATGCGTCCCATGTATCAACCTTCATTTTATCATCAGACCCCTACCAATTTGAACTGGGACCAAGAATTTTCTCGCGCAGACGCCAAAGGGAAAGGGAAAGCTATCGATGCAGACTTTGATGCCGCTTTTGCACGCGCTGCTGCATCTGTTACGGAGACATCGCGTGTCGTAGAGTTAGAACACGAAAATGAGACTCTAGAGGCAGCATTCAAGCGTGTCAGAATAGAGGATGCACCTGAAGATCCCGAAAAATACATGAGTGATTTTCAAAAGTAAGCTATTTCTATGCCACTCTTTCGGCACTGTCAATGATATATGGGTAGAGTCTGGGACCGTCTCACGAAATCGGAGCTTCCACCACCCCAAGAAGATATGGCGAAATGGGAAGCGGAGTTCAACCAGCTTATGGAACACAATCGTGACTTTGATTACGCAGAAGACATGGAAGCAGCTTGGAAGGGTGGCCTGGGCGATTTTGGAAATGATTTCCAAGCACCGGACGCTATCAAATACAACGATGAAGGAATCCCGCTGTTGGATCCTTATAAATTTGGCGAGTATCTCGACAAACACCCTCCCTCGTTCCTTTATTTACTGTCTACAGAAACATCCAACCCTTTCCTCGAAGAACCTGGGGGCCACCTGGCGAAGGCGAAACACCTTCTGCAACAGAATGGTTCTCTAACGGAAATAGCTTTACTTTTGGAAGCAGCTATCCAGCACGGAGAGCTCGGTGAAGGTGGCTATGAGGCGTGGATCTTACTCGGGGAGACACGCAGCATGGATGAACGCGAAGAGGCTGGCATGCGTGCACTCACAGAAGGGGTCCGTTTAGCGCAATTGGTGGGAAATAATGAAGTTGGCATGATTGTAAGGCTCTTTCTACTTCATGGCTTGAACCTTTTCTAATTCATTAATATTATAGTCACTTGCCATTTCCTATACAAACGAAGCCTTCGACCGCGCCTGCCACAGCACACTTCTCAAGTGGCTCGTAGCCAAGCATCCTTCTCTCGTCCCAGATAACCTCAAAGGACCCATCCCTACCTCTTCTTGGGCTTCTCACGAGCGCGCCACTGATGCTTTTATCGCCGTGGCGAGACAACAGCATGCAAGAGGTGACATGGATCCTGATGTTCAGATAGGATTGGGCGTGCTGTTTTATACTAATTCGGAGTTTGAGAAGGCGAAGGATTGTTTTGAGAGTGCGTTGGCGGCTAGACCGAAGGTGGGTTTAAACGAATCCAGTCATTCGGGAGATCGTACTAATGGCGTGTCTTCAGGATTACTTGCTGTGGAACCGCCTTGGATCATGCTTATCAAATGGGTCTAAACCCGAGGAGGCTTTGGCTGTCTACAGAGAAGCCTTGCAGCTTCGTCCCACCTATACCCGTGCAATCTATAACGTTGGCGTCGCATGTATGTTCTTATCTCCTTTTACTGCACCGCTATTCTAACATCCCATTCTTTTAGGCCTAAACATCGGCGCACACAAAGAAGCGGCCGAACACTTCTTAAGTGCATTGGCAATGCAAGAATCTGGTGGTGAGAAGAGCGAGCAATTATGGACTACTCTAAAGAAAACTTTCGCTGCGATGGATAGAAATGATTTGGCAGAGGCTGCAACGGCTGGGCAGGAGCTGGATAGATTTAGGAAGGAGGGTTTTGAATTTTAGGTTGAGGATGTAACATTGCGAGGAGGTCACTATAGACCGCGTATTGGTTTATTTC
>Ga0157379_10001104_pt1 | contig 22055 bp, 17 predicted proteins | sample S25metaG_FD_121802 | JGI IMG/M metagenome (GOLD analysis project Ga0157379, IMG submission 121802) | Switchgrass rhizosphere microbial communities from Kellogg Biological Station, Michigan, USA - S2-5 metaG | ecosystem: Host-associated > Plants > Roots > Rhizosphere > Soil | place: USA... | reverse complement strand
TGGAGGATCCACGATTGCTGCTGGCGCGGGCGCTGCTGCCGCTATAGCCGCGCGACCCTCCGCCGAAGCCGTCGCTCCGGCCGCCGCCCCCATACCCACCCGACATGTCGCGGCCGCCGACCCGGTCGGCGCCGCCCGCTCCTCGGCTGCCGCCACCCGCGGCCGCTCCTCGGCTGCCGCCACCCGAAGCCGCGCGACTGCCGCCCATGTCCCGGGAAGTGCTGCCGGCGCGATTGGCGGCTCCTCCGCCCGCGCGATTGCTCGGGGGATTTCCCCCTTGGCGAGCTACCTGCTGACGGGCACCGGCCTGGCGGCTCGACAACGAGTCGCCACGCGCGTTGCCGCCGTATTTGCTCGCGGTTGCGCGATTGCCGTACGGCGCACCGCCACGGTGCTGCGGATTGTGCTGCCACTTGCCGCCCTGCCCGCGCCCGCCTTGTCCGCGGTTGCCCTGCCCACGGTTGCCACTGTTGTTGATGTTGTTGCGATTGAAATTGTTGTTGTTGTTGATGTTGATGTCATTGTTGCCGCCCCATCCGCAGTTCCCCCAGCCCCCACCCCAGGCGGCACCCATGGCGACGCCGACGCCGAAGGAGAGCGCCATGCCCGCGGCGTAGTAGCCCACGGGCGGGTAGTAGACCGGCGGATAGGGATACGCGGCGTACGCTGGAGGCCCGTAGACGACGGTGGGATTGTACGATGGTACGTACACCACTTGCGGGTCGGCCTGCTCGACGACGATCACCTCCTTGCTCTCGACGACCTTGGTCTCGACCTTCAGCTGCTCGCCGGACTTGAGGTTGCCCTTGCCCTGCGCCTTCTTGCGCATGCGCTGGACCGCATCCATCACGTCCTTCTGCTGTGCCAGGAAGGCGTTGCCGAGATCGGTCGTCCACTGGATGTCGTCGGAGAGACGCTTCACCACTTCCGGTAGCGGCGCCATCGCCTGGATGCTGGTATCCCACGGTTGTTTTTCGACCGCATCGACCAGCGCCTGATCCTTCAGGTTTGGGTTCTTCTCCAGCCACTGCTGCAACTGCACGATCTCGAGCGGATACGTGGACGCGACCAGCACCTGGGCAAGCAACGGATCGGGATACAGCGCGATCGGCGCGACGAGCGAATCGAGCTGCTCGGGCGGGATCTTCACGTCCGGGGCCTCGTCCGCCGCCCGAACGTACACCGCGGGAAGCGCGATCATCGTGGTAGCGGCGAGCACCGTGACCCAAACCCGCATCCATCGACCCGTCGACGACTCTCTTCGCTTCATGGGGGCTGTCCTTTCGCCAAAAACGAAGTGTCGGTTCGCTGGCAATTGGTTTCGCTGACTTCGCGATCCTGGTCAACCCTGGGTGCCTTTCGTGCTAGCAAGGAGTGCGAGCGGCCGATGACATTCCATCCGAAACGCGCGGCGGCCGCCGAGATCGTATCCCCTTGGGTGTGCGGCCCCGCATGGGACGGCGTCTGGATGCTGAACGCGCTCTGGCTCGTGCCGCTCGTGCTGTGGCTGGCACGCGGCGCCGCCGACCCGGAGTCGAGCCCCGTCGACGCGCTCTATCTCGGGACGACGGCGCTCTTCTGGATCGGCCACCGCCTCTGCAGTGCATGGATTGCGTACGGGACCGAGGCCTACCGGCCCGTCGTCCGCCGCTACCCCGTCCGCTTCCTCGTCGTGCCGGCGCTGGTGACGGCCGCTTGCTTCGCCGCCTTCCTGCCCTCCGACGGCGCGCTGCCCTGGACGCGTGAGCAGCGCCTCATCGCGTTCGCGATCGTCGACTACGTCTTCGTGACGTACCACTTCGCCGCGCAGCACTTCGGCGTGCTCTCGCTCTATCGTGAGCGCGCGGGGCGCCCGGCCACCTCCGCCACGCGTCGCCTCGACCGGCTCTTCGCGCTCGGCATCGGCGGCGTCCTCGTCCTCGTCGCCGACGTCCTCGCGGGCGCAATCGCGTACCAGGATCTGTGGATCGACCGCGTCGTCCCGGACGGCATCGTCGCCGCCGGCGAGACGATCCGTACCGGGGCGCTCGCCATCGTGCTCGTCGCGACGGCGGCGATGCTGGTCGCCGAGGCGCTTGCCCCCAGACGGTCGCTGCCGCGCGTGCTGTACGTCCTCGGCGTCGCGGCCATCGTTGCGGTCGGGCTCCGGCCGCAGAGCCTCTTCCTCTTCCTCGTGCTGTGGACGTCGCAGCACTGGATGGTCGCCGTCGGCCTCGCGTCGCGGACGCCGAGCGGCGAGCCGGCGCCCGCACGCGGCGTCGCCAGGCGTGCCCTCCACGCGTTGAACGGCCGCCCATGGGCCGTCCTCGGCTTCCTGATGGCCGTGTCCGTGCTGCTCATGCCGTGCTTCGAGGTCGAGGCGAACCGGCAGGGCGGCGTGTACTACGGCGACCGGATCTTCGGCGCCGTCGCGACCGCGCTCCGCACGTCGTCGTGGGTCCCAGCGCTCATCGCGCTCGGCTTCGCGACGGGCTTCCTCCACTACCTCCTCGATCGCGGCGTCTACCGGCTCTCCGATCCGGCGATCCGCAGCGCGGCGCGCGGCCTCCTCGATCGGCCAGCGCGGCACGCGAAGCCGCGCGCGGAGGAGCGCGCGGCGGCGGCCTAGCGGGACACGCTCGCGAGAATCCCGTTCAGCGTTTGCGACACCTCGCGGCTCGCGAGGATGCTCATGTGGTCCTCGTCGAAGCCGTAGACGCGGGCGGCCGCTTGCTGCGCCGCGGGCGCCAGCTCGCTCGACAGCTCCACTACGCCGTCGTTCGCGCGCCCCTCGCGGAGCGACCGCCCGTGGTAGCTGAACATGAGGTGGAACGGACAGCCGGACGGCAGCGGCGTCGCGAAGAGACGTTGCAGGAACGGGCTCGTGGGCGCCATGTCGGTCCACATCGGCATCACGACGGGCGCGTCGGCGCCGAACGCGGCGCCGGAATGGCCGTTCCACGGCGTCGACATGCTGACGAAGAGCTCCACCATGCCACCGTCGCCGTTGGCGACCATGTCGTTTATCGTGGCGCGCGCGACGACACCGCCCATGCTGTGCGCCACGATCACCAGCCGTTTGAAGTGGTAGCGGCTGGCCAGCACGCTCATCCAACGGGCGGCGCCGCGCGCGGTCGCGTCGAGCCCGAGGCCCGAGGGATAGTAGAGAAGCCACGGCTGGAACCGCGTCTGGTCGAGGTGCGTGATCAGGTCGCGGAAGTATCCCGGCTCTCCGCCCGCGCCGTGCACGAAGAGGACCGGGATCTTCTTCTCGTCGAACGGCTGCAGGAAGAAGTAGCCGCCGCCGACCTTGAAGAGAAACTCGACGGGCTGCCACAGGCCGAGCTTGCCGTTCTCCTCCGAGAAGCGCGGGTCGTCGAGCTTAATCAGGTCGCCGAGCGCGACCGCGGGAAGATCCTCGTGGCTCCGCGTTCCGGTCTGGGTGGCGGAGACCGGGAAGTCGAGGCGCACGCCGGAGCCGCCGCCGAAGCGCACGTCGAGATTCGCGACGCGCTGGCCCGGCGCCGCGACGACGTCGCTCGCCGCGCCGTACCAGGCCGCGGCCTCCGTCGCGGGCTCGTAGGTGGAGTCGCCGTTCGCGTCGACGAAGGCAGCGATGCGGTAGGTTCCTGCTGGCACCTGGAAGAAGTAGGGACCCGGACGCGGCAGGAAGTACGTGTCGACGACCGTCGGCGGCGATCCCGCCGTCAGCACGACGACGACCGGCGCGCCGGCGGGCTGGCCGGACACGTGGCCGCCGAGGAGCGCGTAGCCCTCGAGACGGGTCACGTCGCGATGCAACCGGATCATCGCGCAGCCGCTCGCGACCGCGAGTGCGGCGCCCAACACGACGGCGACCGCTCTGGTTCGCGTCACGACGCCCTCCTCGCCCGCTCCATGACGCCGCGCGCGCGCCCCTGGTGATGAGCGTTCGCCGCCGCCGGATAGACGTGCGCCCGCCCGTACACGCACGCGACGCGGGCGTGGCAGGCATCGTCGCAGTTGCCGTCCTGCGCCAGCCGGTGGGTGACGCAACGCTCGACGTCCCAGCCGGCGGACGACACGGCGGCCCCGGGGCACGCCGCGATGCACGGGCGCTCGGCGCAGGTGGCACACGGCTCGAAGCCCGCCGCGGGCCGCGCCGCGCGCGCCGGCGCGTCGAGAAGGAAGGCCGCTCGGAGCGCCATCCACGGACCGAACTCCGGATGCAGCAGGATGCCGAGCAGGCCGCGCCGGCCGAGCCCTGCCGCCTCCGCGAGGTGGACGAACGACAGCGGCGGCGTGGCGTCGTCGAACGGGAAGCGCACGCCACGGTGCACGTCGGCGGCCGCGAGCAGCGGAGCGGCGTGGCCCTCGATCACCTCGCGGGTGAAGTCGTCGAGCGGGTGCGCCCGCTGCGCGAATCCCGGTGCGCCGTCGGCACGGGCACGGAACGCCTCCCAGAACGCGCCCCCGCCGTTGCCGATCACCATGACGGCGCGCGCCGCGTCGCCGAGACGGTAGCGCTCGGGCACCAGCGCATCGTACGTATCGACCGGAGCGACGCCGACGAGATTCAAGCCGAACGGTGCGAGCGCATCGAGGATCGACTGGCCGAGGTCGTCGGCGGCGAGACGCATCGTCAACGGCCGGCGCGGGCCTCGAGGCGGGCGACGCGGTCGAGGATGCTCGACAGTGCGAAGAGGATCGCGCCGCCGACCACGCCCGCGACGCCACAGACGACCGACGCGGTGAGGAAGGCCGCGTGCCGCGCCAGCGCGGCCTGATACTCGGCCTGGAAGAGAATATGGTCCGCGTGGCGCTCGAGGGCGTCCAGGGCGCGATAGTACGGCTCGTCACCCAAGGCGGCGAGGGTTGCCAGCGCGCATCCGGCGAGACCCGCGACGAGCAGCACGGCGGCCAGCAGCCGCAAGAGGCGGCTCATCGATGCCCCGCGAGCGTGCGACGGCTCATGTGATGAGCATACGCCGCGACGGCATGCGGCGGCAATGGAGGTGCGATCTCACGGGTCGAAGCGATAGACGCTGACCGTCGCCTTGCGTGCCGGATCGTAGTCGAGCCACTTGGCGGCGGGGACCTCCGTCGGCGGAACGGCGCGGAAGCCCTGGCGCTCGAAGAACTGTCCCACCCGCTCCTGCGTGGTCGAGGCGAACAGGTAGGCGAGGCCGAGGCGCCGGCCCTCCTTCTTCATCTGCTCGACCAGCTTCGCGCCGACGCCTTCCCCCTTGAACCGCGTGATGGTGTAGAGGCCGACGATCTCTCCCGCGTGCTCCGCGGCGTAGGCCTCCGTCTCGAGCGCGCAGATCCCCGCGAGGTGATGCTCCCCGATCGTCGCGCCGTAGCCCGAAAGCAGGATACGGCCGATCTGCTCCGGGTTGCGCAGCTTGAGATATCCCTCGCGCTGGCCGCGCTCGATGAGCTTCTCCACCTCGTGGAAGTCGTCGAGCGCGAGCGGCGCGACCCGGCAGTAGTCCTCCCGGGTGAACAGCGTCCCCGAGCCCTCGTAGGTGAAGAGCTCGCGCGCGACACCGTCGAGCGGGCACAGGTTCACGGACGCAATTCCCGCGGTGAGGCCGTGATGAATGGCCTGGAGCAGCGCCCGCCGCGCCCCGAGCCCGGCCGACTCGGCCTCGCCGCGGCGGAGCAGCGCCTCCAGCATCGTCTCGTCGATGAACGAGAGCGCTCCCGGCGCACCCGGCGGCTGTACCCCGCCCGCGTCGTCGACCACGATGAGCTTGTGCACGCGCAGCCTGGTGCCGAGCTTCTGCGCGAACTCGGTCAAGGTATCGGAGGTCGATCCCTCCCACGCGATCAGCAGCACCGGGCTCGCCCGCAGCACGTCCCATACCGCGAGGAGCAACGAGGCGTCGACGGCACCGGGGCCGGCCGCGCCCTCCCCGAGTGTCAGCATCGGCGGCTCCGTCGCCGCCGGCGGCACCGCCAGGGGACGCAGGAGCGCACGCGGCCCGGCCTTGCCGCGCGCCGCGCTGCCGCCGAGGATCACGATCACACGCGTGTCGTTGGCGAGCATGTCGCGCATGGCCTCGCCGAGCACGCGCAAGCGCTCAGGGGCGCCGTCGTGGTGTACGGCGAAGACGAGCGTACGCCCGCGAAACTCGTCGAGATAGAACTCCTTCTCGTCGAAGACCAGCACCGCGCGCTTCGCCATGGCGGCGCAGTAGCATGAAGGATGCCGCCATGCACTCGACGGAGCGGCGACGCCGCCTCCCGTTGCTTTTGCTCCGTGGCGCCCGTACGAAGAGCGCGTGCGCGCCCGCCCGGATGACGGAAGAATTCCTCCGGGCGTGCGCCTCCTCGTCGCGGCCGCCCTGACGGTGCGCCTCGCGCTGGCGCTGCCGGCGATCGCGGCGGAGCCGGCGGCCCGCACCGAGACGCCGGCGACGCGCGACGTCCCGGCGTCGGTCGGCGGACGACACGGCGCCGTGGCGGCCGAGCACCCACGCGCCGCCGAGATCGGCGCCGAGATGCTGGCGCGCGGCGGCAACGCCGTCGACGCGGCGATCGCGACCGTCTACGCCGTCTGCGTGCTGAACGCGTCGTCGTGCGGCGTCGGCGGCGGCGGCTTCATGCTCGTCCAGGAGGCGAACGGGAACGTTCACGCGCTCGACTATCGCGAAACCGCGCCGGCGCTGGCGCACCGCAACCTGTTCCGCAACGGCACCACCGTGCTGTCGAACCTCTCGCGCCGCGGCGGACTCGCCGTCGCCGTCCCCGGCGAGGTCGCCGGGCTCGAGGCGGCCCGCGCGAAGTTCGCCCGCCTGCCGCGCGCGGTGTTGATGGCGCCGGCGATCGCGCTCGCGCGTGACGGCTTCCCCATCGGCAATCACCTGGCCACCGAGATCGCCGGCAATGCCAGCGGCATCGCGTCGACTCCGGCGCTGGCGCGGCTCCTGCTGCACGAGGACGGCACGCCGAAGACCGAGGGCGAGACGCTGCGCATGCCGGCGCTCGCCGCCACGCTCGAGCGTGTCGCGCGTCTCGGCGTCGACGGCTTCTATCGCGGACCCGTCGCCGCGGCGATCGCGCGCGGCACGAGCGCCGCAGGCGGCATCCTCTCGACGCGCGACCTTGCCGCCTTCCGTCCACGCTGGCGCACGCCGTTGCACATCCGCTATCGGGACCTCGACGTCTTCGCGATGCCGCCGCCGAGCTCGGGCGGCGTCGTCCTCGAGATCCTGAACGTCCTCGCCGGCGACGATCTCGCGGCGCTCGGCGCGCGCTCACCCGTGTATCTGCACCTGCTCGCGGAGGCGATGAAGAACGGCTTTGCCGACCGGGCACATTGGTACGGCGATCCGGCGTTCACGAAGGTGCCGGTGGAGCGGCTCACGTCGGCGGCCTACGCCCGCGAGCTGCGCGCACGCATCCAGGCCGATCACGTCCTCCCCCCCTCGCAGTACGGCAGCGAGCCGGATCACGGCACGACCCACCTCTCGGTCGCCGACGCCGACGGCATGGCCGTCGCCTGCACGACCACCATCAACACGGCGTTCGGCGCCATGGTCGTCGGCGGCGACAGCGGCGTCATCCTCAACAACGAGATGGACGACTTCGCGATCGCGCCGGGCGTACCGAACACCTTCGGGCTGATCGGCGGCGACGCCAACGCCATCGCCTCCGGCAAGCGGCCGCTCAGCAGCATGACCCCGGTGATCGCGCGCAGCGCCGCCGGTGACGCGCAGGGCCGGCGGCTCCTGGTGGTCGGCGGCTCGGGTGGACCGCTCATCATGAGCGGCACCTTGCAGGTGCTGCTCGACATGGCGGACTTCGGGCTCGACGCGGCGGCTGCCGTCGCGGCGCCGCGCATCCACGACCAGTGGACCCCTGCCGTCCTGGCGGTCGAGGCGCCCTTCGGCGACGACGTCCGGAAAGCGCTCGCCGGCATCGGCCACGAGGTCCGCCCTCTGCCGTTCGCGGGCGCGATGCAGGCGGTGCGCTGGCGCGACGGCCACTTCGACGCCGGCGCCGATCCGCGCAAGGGCGGCGGCGTCGCCGTCCGCTGACGAGGCCGGGCCTACGGGTCCCGGTCCATCATGTCCCAGAACCAGCGGCCGAAGGGCGTGTCGTCGGGCGCGGGTACTGCAGCGGGTAACGCCTCCATCAGCTGCAGCATCTTGCGATCCTGCGCCGCCCTCCGGGCGTTCCCCACGGACTCGAAGGCTTGTGCGCGTAGCTCACGCGCCTTCAAGTGCTCGGGGATCATTTTCAACAGGAACGTCAGCGTCGGAATGACGGACTTCTGCACCAGCGCGGCGTTGCCGCGAACGACGTCCCGTCGGTGTCGCTCGAGGAACTCGTCGTAGTACGCGATCAGATCGAGCCCGAGCTCGTGACAGCGCTCCCGATCGCTGCGTGCCCCCTCGCGCTCCCCGCGGATGGCGCGGACCTCGGAGCGACGGAGGTACAGGTACCGGTCCTCGGGGCGCAGCTCGATCGCCCTTGAGAGGTCGCGTTCCGCCTCCTCCATGAGCTTGAGCTCCCAGAGCACCATCGCGCGCCGGAAGAGCGCCGTCGCGTGCGCCGGCTCGAGCTCGAGGACGCGGTTCAACTCCGCGAGCGCCTCACGATGCCGATCGTCGTGCCAGGCAATGCGCGCGCGTCGGAGGGATCCCGCGACCTCCGCCGTCCGGGCCGATCGTCGATCGCTCGCCGCGAGCGCGTGCTCGCCGACGGCGTCGTAGGCCTCGGCGCGCTGCTCGAAATTGCCGCCGTGCGGAACGATGTCGAGCGACACCGTGTAGTCGTCGATCGCAGCGCGGTGGTTTCCCTCCCGCAGAAAGATGAACCCGCGCGTCCCATAGCACTTGGCCTTCATGAACTGCGGCCACATGACCTGTTGCATGACGTCCATGGCCCGCTCGATGTCAGCGGACGCTTCCGCCAGCCTACCGGCGTGTGCCAGGCACCAGGCGCGGTTGTTCAACGACACGACCCGGTCGGGATCGGCCTCCAGAATCCGCGTCAGCGTGACGATCGCGTCCTCCCACCGTGCCGACTTGATCTCCCGATTGGCGCGCTTGAACAGGTCCTCGCCGGTCGCGGCGACGCGACGCGCAGGCACGGGCCGCGGCATCTTCTTCAGGCGCGCATCGAGGCGCCGCATCTCCGCGGACCACGCCCGCAGGTCACCTGCCTCCTTGAAGAGCGCGCGCAGCTCGGACGCGCGACGGATCGTCGCGATGGCGGCGACGGCACGCGCTACGAGCTCCGCGGACGGCGGCGTCCCCGCGGCCGCGAGCCACTGTGCAGCCGACTCGGGAAGGTCCTTCGCCGGATGACCGCGGGCAGCCGCCACCAGCTCCGCGGCAGCGAGGGCGCGGGTACAGGACGGCGCGGGCGGCTCCCCAAGGTCGATCCGCTCCAGCGCGTCCGACACCGGATCCCATCCGTCGCCCGGACTCAGATCACAGAGCCAATCGAGCGCATCGTCGTTCTCGAACGCGCCGGCGCCCCAGGTTCCCATGCGCTTGGTCCGCGGTCGCTTATGCCCCCGGAGCTGCAAACGCCGCAAGGCGCAGCAACAGTCCCGCGGTGAACCAGAGGTAGATCACGACCTCGGCGTCGCCGAAGTTGTACTGGGTCAGGCCGCCGACGAGGAAGCCGACGATCGCCAGCAGCGCGGCGAGCGCCAGCGTACGTGCGGGTTCGTCGTGGGCCGCGAAGGCGCGGTACCCGCGCCATCCGGCGCGCAGCAGGACCGCGAAGAGCGCCACGAACGCGGCGAGCGAGACGAGTCCGCCATCCACCTGCGTCTGGAGAAAGTCGTTGTGCGCGTGCGCGGTCGTGTCGGCGTCGGGGTAGCGGTCGTAGAATGGCTGGCGCACGGTCTTGTAGTTGCCGTAGCCCCAGCCGAGCAGCGGACGCTCGCGCGCCATGTCGAGGTTGGCGCGCCAGATCTGCGTGCGGCCGACGTTCGCGGGGAGGTCGAAGGCCGAGCGTGCCCGCGCGCGCACGCCCGGATCGACGCCCAGGAGCAGCGCGAGCAGCACGACGAACGCCGTCCCCGCGGCGATCGCGGCCCAGCCGCCGCGCACCATGCCGAGCAGCAGCAGCACCACCGCGAACGCCAGCCATACGCCGCGCGTGAGTGAGAAGACGAGCGCGAGGAGCATCAGGCCGGACGCGGCGAGCAGCGCACCGCGCCGCGCGGGCGAAAGGCCCGGCGCGAGCGCGTAGACGCTCGCGAAGGTGAGCGGGAAAAGCAGATTGTGGGCGTACGTGATGCCCGAAGGATGGAGCCCCTTCGTGCGGTAGCCCTGCCCGCCGAGCCAGGACGGATCGACGTCGGGCGGTTTGCCGAGCAGTGTGCGGCCGAGATCGACGCCGGTGAAGTGCTGCACGATGCCGTACGCGGCAACGACCGCGGCGACGGCGACCGTCACCGCCATCAGCCGCTCCGCCTCGGGGCGGCTCCGGACCAGGTGGTAGACGGCGAAGAACGCGCCGACCACCCACAGCCGATCGTACGAGCGCAGCGAACGCAGCGGATAGGGACAGAAGGCCGTCGACAGCAGCAGCGCGAGCGCGAGCAGCCCGAGCGGCAGGTCGAGGGGCGAGCGCGGCGCCCGTCCGCTCTCCCAGACGATGAGCGCCCACAGGACCAGCAGCAGGGCCAGCGCACCCTGCTGCAGCGCGATGCCGAGCGGCAGGGCGGCCGCGAAGACCGCGAGGATTCCGAGCCGCAGCCGCTCAGCCGAGAAGGATGGTCTGCTCACGCTCGGCGCCGACGGAGACCATCGTGATCGGGGTGGCGGTGAGCTCCTCGAGCCTGGCGACGTAGCGCCGCGCATTGAGCGGCAGATCCGCCAGCGAACGCGCGCCGTCGAGCGGCTCCGTCCAGCCGGGCATGTCCTCGTACTCGGGCACGACCTCCTCGAGGAGCCGCGTGCTGGCGGGCACCCGCGTCAGGCGCTCGCCGCCGGCCCGGTACGCGGTGCAGATGCGCAGCGTGTCCATGCCGGTCAGCACGTCGAGCTTGGTGATAGCGACGCCCGTCAGGCCGTTCAGTTGCGCCGCCTGGCGCGCCAGGACGGCGTCGAACCAGCCGCAGCGCCGGGGCCGGCCGGTGGTCGCGCCGAACTCGGTGCCGACCTCGCGCAGGCGCTCGCCGATCGCCCCGCGCTCCTCGGTGGGGAACGGGCCGTTGCCGACTCGCGTCGTGTAGGCCTTGCAGATGCCGATCACCTGCTGCAGCGTCCCGGGCCCGACGCCGGCGCCGGCGCACACCGCCCCGGAAACCGTGTTGGACGAGGTCACGTACGGATACGTACCGTGATCGACGTCGAGCATCGTGCCCTGCGCGCCCTCGAACAGGATGCGCCGGCCGGCATCGAGCTCGCGGTAGAGGTAGAGCGCGGTGTCGGTGACGTACTGACGCAGCCGGTCGGCGTAGCGCCGGTAGGCGTCGTAGATGGTCGCGAACTCCATCCCCGGCTCGCGCAGGATCGAGCGCAGGTAGATGTTCTTCTCCTCGAGGTTGCGCTCGAGCTTCTCGCGGAACGTGCGCTCGTCGAGCAGATCGACGAAGCGGATGCCCGTGCGCGCCATCTTGTCCTCGTAGGTCGGTCCGATGCCGCGCCCCGTCGTGCCGATCTCGCCCTTGCCGCGCAGGCGCTCGCGCGCGAGATCGATCGCCTTGTGATACGGCATGATGAGGTGAGCCTCGTCGCTGATCTTGAGGCAGGCGTCGTCGGTCAGGTAGCCACGGGCGCGCAGCGCGCTCAGCTCCGACACCAGCACCTCGGGATCGACGACGACGCCGTTGGCGATGACGCAGATCTTGCCCTCGTGCAGCACACCCGACGGGATCAGGTGCAGCACGGTGCGCTCCGCGCCGACGAGCAGCGTGTGCCCCGCGTTGTTGCCGCCCCCGAAGCGCACGATGATGTCCGCGTCGCGCGCCAGGATGTCGACGATCTTCCCTTTGCCCTCGTCGCCCCACTGGACGCCGACGACGATCACCGTGCTCATGACGTCCTCAGAGCCGCAGCAGCTGCGCCGAGATGATGTCGGGTGCATGGCGCAGCTCTTCCAGCACCGCTTCAGGTACGGCGTGGTCGACGTGGAAGAGTGAGATGGCCCGGCCGCCGGCGCCTTCTCGCCCGAGCTCCAGTCCGGCGATGTTGATGCCGCGCGCCCCGAGCAGGGTGCCTACCCGCCCGACCACCCCCGGAACGTCGTGGTTGTTGAGCATGAGGATGTAGCCCTCCGGCACCGCCTCGAGGTAGAATGCATTGATCCGCACGAGCCGCAGGATGTCGTTGCCGAAGATCGCGCCCTCGACCACCTGACGCTGCCCGCCGCGCGCGACCGACACCTTGATCGAGTTCACGAACGCGCTCGAGTGGCTGGCGCGCGACTCCAGCACCTTGATGCCGCGCTCGCGCGCGATCGCCGGCGCGTTGACGTAGTTGACGGCGACGTCGAGGAACGGGCTCAGCAAGCCGCGCAGGATCGCGTTGGTCACCGGGCGCCAATCGAGCTCGGCGACCTGGCCGGAGTACTCGACCGCCAGCTCCGCCACCGCATCGGGCGAGAGCTGCCCGAGCAGGCTGCCGAGCTTTTCGCCCAGCAGCAGGTGCGGGCGCAGGAGCGCCAGCATCTCGCGGCTCACCGATGGCATGTTGACGGCCGACTCCACCTCGCCGCGCAGGAGGAACTTCGTCACCTGCTCGGCGATGCCGACGGCGACGTTGACCTGCGCCTCACTGGTCGAGGCGCCGAGGTGCGGGGTTGCGATCACCTGCGGCAGGCGCAGCAGCGGATGGTCGGCCGGAGGCGGCTCGTCGACGAAGACGTCGAGCGCGGCGCCGGCGACGTGGCCGCTCGTGATCGCGTCGGCGAGATCCTGCTCGTCGACGATGCCGCCGCGGGCGCAGTTCACGATGCGCACGCCCTTCTTCATCTTGGCGATCGCGGTGCGGTTCACCAGGCCGCGCGTCTCCGGCGTGAGCGGCGTGTGGACGGTGAGGAAGTCGGCACGCGCGTAGAGGTCGTCGAGCGTGACGACCTCTACGTTCATGCGCGCCGCCGCCTCGGCGGTGATGAACGGGTCGAAGGCGATGACCTTCATGCGCAGGCCCTGCGCCCGCTCGGCAACGATGGCACCGATGTTGCCGAGGCCGATCACTCCGAGTGTCTTGTTGCAGACCTCGGTGCCCTCGAACTTGGTGCGCTCCCACTTGCCGGCGTGCAGCGAGGCGTCGGCCTGCGGGATCCAGCGCGCCAGCGACAGCATCAGGGTGATCGTGTGCTCGGCGGTGGTGACGTTGTTGCCGCCGGGCGTGTTCATCACCACGATGCCCTTCTTGGTGGCGGTGGCGACGTCAATGTTGTCGACGCCGATGCCGGCCCGGCCGATCACGCGCAGGCGACCCGGCTCGCGCAGGATGTCGGCCGTGACCCGCGTGCCGCTGCGGATCACCAGCGCGTCGTAGGTGCCGATGACGGCGGCGAGCTCCTCCGGCGGCATGCCCGGCTTCGAGTCGAACTCGAGCTCCGGGGCCGCGGCCTTGAAGATCTCGACGCCCTGGGGGGCGAGCTTGTCTGTGGCGAGTACGCGGTAGGTCATGGCCGTCGCTCCGCTCAGGCCGCCGCGACCGGCGGCATGCCTTCCATCAGCACGGCCTGCGCGGCGCCGACGCCGGTGCCGAACGCCACCCGGTGCCCGAATGCCGCGAGCCCCATCTCGAGCGACGCGATCGCGGTGACGACGTCGAAGCTGCCGATGTAGCCGAGGTGTGCGACGCGCACGATCTTGCCCTTGAGCTCGTCCTGGCCGCCGGCGAACGTGACGCCGACCCGGTCGCGCAGGTAGCCGACGAGCTTCCCCGGCACGCCGTCGGGAAGGAAGATGCCAGTCGTCGCCGGGCTCGGGCAGGTCGGCGCCACGAGGCGGAGCCCCAGCGCCTGCGCCGCCGCGCGCGTGGCCCGCGCCAGGCGCTCGTGGCGCGCGTAGACGTTGGCGAGCTCCTCGTCGAACATCATCTTCAGCGCCACGTGCAGGCCGCTCACGAGCGAGATCGCCGGCGTCCAGGCCGTGGTGTGCAGCCGCTGATTGTCACGCTCGCGCTTCAGGTCGAAATAGAAGCGTGGAGTCTTGGACGCCCCCGCCGCCGCCCACGCGCGCTCGGAGAGCGCGAGGAACGCCAGGCCGGGAGGCAGCATCAGGGCCTTCTGCGAACCGGTGATGAGCATGTCGATGCCGAGCGCGTCCATCGGCAGATCGAGTACGCCGACCGCGGTGATGCCGTCCACCACCAACAGGGCCTCGCTACCGCGCGTCACGCGCGCCACGGCCTCGACCGGGTGCAGCGCCGTCGTCGACGTCTCGCTCGCCTGCATCAGGACGAGCCGCGTCTCGGGGTGCTCGCGCAGAGCGCGCGCGACCGCGTCGGGCTCGACCGCCTGACCCCACTCCACCTTCAGCTCCGTCACCTGCAGCCCGTACGCCGCCGCGATCTTGCCCCAGCGCTCGCCGAACTTGCCGCCATTCACGACGATGACGCGATCGCCGGGCGAGGTGGTGTTGGTGACTGCCGCCTCCATCGCCCCCGTCCCGGAGGACGCCAGGATCAGCACCTCCTGCCTCGTCTGGAACAAACGCTGCAGGCCGGATTGCACCTCGGCGAACACGGCTTCGAACTGCGGGGTACGGTGATGGATGATCGGCTGCGCCATCGCCAGCAGCACCTCGGGCGGCACCGGCGTGGGACCGGGGGCGAGCAAGTACTTCTTCAACATGGGGCCTTCCTATCGAGACTGGGCAAAAAAAAGCCTGGACCTCATCAACTCAGAGGCCCAGGCGTTCGGCTCCTGAAGGTTCGCACTCCCTCGTGGTGCTCCACGCAAAAACGCCAGTCGTGCGTACCAACGATCGTCTTCGAAGCGAGAGCGGACGGTAACGAAGCCCCGCGAGAGTGTCAAGGTGACGCCACTCGACACGTCAAAGGGCGCGTCGGCCCACCTCCGCTGGTAACACGCCCCGCTCACGTCGTAAGAAACGGCGGAGCGGGTTGCCGCTGGAGAGCGGCGTCCCGTGATCCTTGCAGGAGGGACACGCACGATGAAACGCGCACCGACGATCGCCCTCGGGCTGGCGCTGGCGCTTTGCCTGCGCTCGCCGTCCCGGGCCGAGGACGCCCCCCTCGTTCCGAGCGAGCCCTCGGCGGCTTCGGCCGCCGCGGAGGCCGCCGTCGCGGCCCCCGGCACGGCCGGACGGGAGATCGTCGACCACGCCGGCTCGGCCAAGCGCACCGCCGACCTCGAGCACAGTGCCCCGCTGCCGCAGATCTTCATCCACCAGTGGGTCTACCACGAGCCGAGGACCACGACCCCGAGCGGATCGGGCGACCAGGAGATCGTGAAGCTCACGCTCGCCGAGGCCGTGCAGACGGCGCTCCAGCACAATCCCGGCATCGCGGCGCAGCGCCTGACGCCGATCCGCGCCCTCCAGGACGTCCGCATCGCCGAGTCCGCGTTCGATCCCGACTTCCTCGCCGACGCGAACAAAGACTACACGTTGGCGCCGAACTCCTCGGCACTGTCGGGCGTCCTCCACAACGTCACCTCGAACGTCAACTGGGACGTGACCCTGAAGAAGTTGCTGCGCACCGGCGCGAACTTCGAGATCGACTGGACCAACAATCGCCTCGTGTCGAACGCGCATTTCCAGGGGCTGCGCCCGCAATACCAACCAGAGCTCCTCTTCTCCCTCAACCAGCCGCTGCTGCGGAACTTCGGCGCCAACTTCGCGTATCTCCTCGTCGACATCACCAACATCACGTCCGAGGAGGCGCAGTACAACTACCGCGCGCAGCTCGCCAACTTCGTGAAGACGGTCGTGGTCGCCTACTGGAACGTGGTCAATGCGCGCGAGACGCTCGCCGTGCGGCAGAAGTCGCTGGCGCTGGCGCAGACGACGCTGAAGGAGAACAACGAGCGCGTGCGCGTCGGGCTGCTGGCACCGGTGGCCGTCACCGAGGCGCGCAGCCAGGAGGCGGCGCGCGACGCCGACGTGCTCGTCGCCGAGAATGCCGTCGAGGTCGCGGAGCAGACGCTGCGCCAGACGGTCTATCTCCACCGCGACCCGAGCGAACTGGTGCCCCGCCGCGTCGATCCGGTCGAGTCGTTGCGTGTCGATCCCGTGGAGATCAGTCCCCAGCAGGCGCTCGCGGTGGCGCTCGAGCGCCGCCCGGAGGTGGTCGCCCAGAACCTCGACGTCCACGCCCGCAACCTCACAGCCCGCGTGCGCGAGAACGCCATACTGCCGAGGCTCGATGCGGTGGCCAGCTTCGGCCTGAACGGCCTCTCCGGCGACGCGGTGACCGTCACGGTCAACGGCCAGCCGGTGCAGACGCCGTTCACCGGGTCGTACGGCAAAGCGCTCGATCGCCTCACCTCCACGGACTTCTACTCCTACAACGCCGGCGTCGTGCTGGAGGTGCCGCTCGGCAACGCCAACGCCAAGGCGCAGTACGCGCAGGCGAAGATCGATGCCGCCTCGTCCGAGCTGAACCGGCGCCAGCTGCTCTCGGACGTCACGCTCGAGGTGGAGCGCGCGGTGAGCGACGTGCTCACCAACGTGAAGCGCTTGCGCGCCACGCATCTCGCGACCGAGCTGGCGCAGCAGAACCTGAGCGACCAGTCGCGGCGGCTCGAGGTCGGCATGGCGACGACCAAGGACATCCTCGACTTCCAGGACCAGCTCACGACGGCGCGCGGCAACGAGGTGCAGGCGCAGACGGACTACAACGTCTCGCTCGCCGAGCTGGCCCGCTCGCAGGGCACCCTGCTCGATCAGTACTCGGTCGTGGTGGAGGTGCCGGGCAAGCACTTCACGCCATGGTGGGCGCGATTCTAGCGCGCGGCGCGCCGCGCCCAGACGACCTGCACACGCTCGCCGGCGGCGAGGCGTAGGCGCTCGATCACGAAGCCGGCGGCGCGGATCTCGCGTGCCGTCGGGTAGGCGAGGCGGCGCCAGCGGATGGCAGGCGTGACGCCGGCGGGACGCGGTGCCGCCACGACCGCGCGGAGCGCCGCCCAGCGCCGTCGCGGCCGGTTGTGATCCACCGCCACGAGGACGCCGCCGGGCGCGCAGACGCGGACCAGCTCGCCGAGCAGCCCGTGACGCACCTCGGCCACGCCGCCCTCGCCGAGCAGCCAGAGCGTCAGCGCCGCGACCGAGCCGTCGGCGATCGGCAGCACGAGCGGTGCCCGCACGTCGAGCCGCGTGACGCTTCCCGTCCCCCCGGCACCGTCCCGCAGGCCCGACGTCCGAAGGGCGACGGCGTCGTGCTCCACGGTCACGACGAGCCCGTGGGAGGCCGACGGCACCCCGACCAGCGTGTCGAGGTTGCGCCGCCAGGCCCGCATCGGCCGAGACGCGCGCCGCTAGCGGCCGTTACGGCTGCGGATGAGCGTCATGAACTCCTCGCGCGTCTCTTGGCGATTGCGGAACGAGCCCAGCATGCAGCTCGTCACGACGATGGAGTTCTGCTTCTCGACCCCGCGCATCCGCATGCACAGGTGCTCGGCCTCGACCACGACGCCGACCCCCATCGGCTCGATCGCCTCCATGATGCTCGTCGCGACCTGGGTCGTGAGGCGCTCCTGCACCTGCAGGCGGCGCGCGAACACCTCGAAGAGGCGCGCCATCTTGCTGAGGCCGAGGATGCGGTTGTTCGGGATGTAGGCGACGTGTGCCTTGCCGAAGAACGGCAGCAGGTGATGCTCGCAGAGCGAGAAGAAGTCGAGATCCTTCAGGAGGATCATCTCGGAGTACTCTTCGGTGAAGAGCGCCGAGTTCAGGATCTCCGTCGGGTTCTCTTGGTAGCCTTTGGAGAGGAAATGGAGGGCGCGGGTGACGCGGTCGGGAGTTTTGAGGAGGCCCTCGCGCTCGGGATCCTCACCAATCGCCCGCAGGATCTCGCGGACGTGGTCCTCCAACGTCAAGACTTGCCTTTCTTCTCGATCGCCCGGACCTTCTGGTACTTCCGGTAGTCATAGCCGGTGGCCATGGCCATGAGCAGACCTTCCATCCCGCCTTCGGTCTCGCGACGCAGGATGCGCAGGCGCTCGTAGAACTCGCGGAAGTCCTTGTTCACCCGCTGCGCCTCATCCACAGGGCGGAGGAAGAAGTCGTTCAAGCGGGTGACCGTGAAGCGCAGGGCCGAGAAGCGCAGCTCGTTCGGGAAGGCATCCCACTCCGCAAGCGAGAGCGTGCGCAGCGACTCGTAGCCGCCGATCAAGGCCTCGAAGCGCTTCAGATCGTAGCGCTCGCCGTCGAAGCAGAGCGAGTTCACGGCGGTGGCTAGGTCGAAGATGTACTTGCCGCGCGACGCGGCCTCGAAATCGAGGACCCCGACGACCTTTTCGCCGCGGAACATGATGTTGTCGAGGAAGAGATCGCCGTGGATGATGCCCTTCGGCAGCTTCCACTCGAGATAGTGCTCGAGGTACGCGACTTCCTCGTCGAGCGTACGCGTAATGCGCTTGAAATAGCTCGGTAACCGATCGCGCACCTCGGCGTAGACGTCGGCGACGCGCTCGAAGCTGAAGCGATTGTCGATGCCCTTCTTGTAGCCCTTGCCGATGACGTGCAGATCGGCGAGGACACGACCCGCGTTCTCGATCTGCGCCAGCGACAGGTCCGCGGCTTCGCGCGCGTGGCCGTCGATGAACTTGTAGAGCGACAGGCACTTGCCGCCGAGCTCGCGATACTGCCGGCCCTTGCGGTCGACGATCAGCTGCGGGCACGGGAAGCCGTGCTTGCGCAGGAAGAGGAGGAGGTCGATCTCGCGTTTGACCTCGATCTCGCTCTTCACCTCGTCGATCTTGAGGAAGTAGCGGCCCTTCGCCGTATCGAGACGGTAGTGGGTGTTGACCGACCCCGCCGGTACGCCGTTGGAGCCCTGGAGCTTGCCGAGACCGTAGTCCTCCGCAAGCGCCGCCAAATGCCTCTTATCTAGGAAGGTGTATACCGCCATCGTCGGAACCGTCAGTCCGGGGGGCACTTCAGGTGACGGCGTAGTTATACTTCTAACCCCGCGAATGTCAATAAAAATATCGAAAATATCCGCCGGTGCACGCCCCCTGCCCCATGTGATGCCGAACGACGTGTGACACGTGCCGGAGCGCTACCGCGCACCTGATGTGCGTCTAGAAGGCAGGTAGTCGAAATCGCTGTGTTTTCTATTTCTGCTTGCGAGTGGGCTGCGCTTCCGCGAAGCGCGCGGGGACGTCGATCTGCGGGCACAAGGTGAGGAGGGGGCATTCCGGACAGCGGGGGGCCCGGGCGAGGCAGATGCGGCGCCCGTGATGAATCAAGCGGTGCGAGAAATCCGTCCATTCCCGCGGGGGTAGGAGGTCGCGCAGGTCCATCTCGATCTTCACGGGATCGTCCTCGCGCGTGAGCCCCAGCCGATTGGAGAGGCGGCGGACGTGGGTGTCCACCATGATCGCCGGGATCCCGTAGGCCGTCCCGAGGACGACGTTGGCCGTCTTCCGTCCGACCCCCCCGAGCGCGACGAGCTCGTCCATGTCACGCGGCACCTCACCGCCGCGCGCCGCGATGGCCGTCGCCACCGTCTTCAGGGACTTGGCCTTCTGGCGGAAGAACCCGGTCGAGCGGATCAGCGCCTCGAGCTCGGGGGTCGCGGCCTCGGCGAGCGCCGCCGGCGTCGGATAGCGCGCGAAGAGGCTCGGCGTGACCATGTTGACGCGCTCGTCGGTGCACTGCGCCGAGAGGATCGTCGCGACCAGCAGCTGCCAGGCACCGTCGTGGCGCAGCGCGCAGCGCGCGTCCGGATAGGCGTCGGCGAGCGACCGCGCGATGCGCCGCGCCCGCGCCTGGCGCTCGGCGGCCGTCTCGCGCCCGCGCGTCTTGCCTGCGCTCATTGCCGTGCCCCGCCGCCGATCAGTGCTCCTCCGGCAGATCCGCGAGCGTGAGCCGCGGCGGATCGATCGGCGCGCCGGGGGTCGCGCGCAAGCTCGCGAGGTGGCGACGCACAGCCTCGCGCAGGCCGGCCATCTCCGCCGGCAACGCGCCGGCCGGCAGATCGTCGAGAATGCCGAGCGCGCGCCCCAGCAGCTTCACCGCGCCGCCGGGAACGCCGAGCTCGAGCTTGTGGTAGCCGGCGGCGAGCTGCAGGAGCGCCTGACAGAGCCGCCGTGGCGTCCCCTCGGTGTCGTTCCACAGCTCCTCGAAGCGCTCGTGTGCCTCGTAGAACGCCCCGGCGTTGAAGTCGGCGACGCCCTGCCGTAGCCGCGGATCAGGCGCGCCGGCGCCGCGCGACATCGGACTCCGTGTCGTGACGTCGGCGCTGCGCGTGCTCGCGCTCGACGCCATCGCGGTACCTGGCGTAGGCCTCGACGGTCTCCGCCGGACTCCAGCCGAGCACGGCGCCCATCATCGCGGCGACGTCCTCCCCCGCGCCGACCCCACCATCCGAGGTGCGGAACGAGATCGGCACGCGCCGGCGCAGGACGTCGTCGATCGTGGATGCCATCTCGTCGGCGGCTGCGCGCCTCACCTCGCCGCGACGATACGGCAGGCTCGCGTCGAGGCGGCGCGCCGTCTCGGGATGGGCGGCGGTCTCGGCCAGCAGGCGCGGCGCCTCGACGCCGTAGCGGCGCAGGAAGTGGCGCGCCAGCACGTCGTCGACACCGCCCGGCAGGCTCGCGCGCACGCGCTTGGCGAAGCCGCGAAAGCCGCCGCCGTCGCCCTGGACGTCGGCCCCGGGCAACGGCACCGCGCCCGTACGGCACGCCTCGAACTGCCGCTTCGGATCGAGCACGCAAATGCGCTCGACGACCCGATCGACGACGCGCTCGGAGACCCGGCGATAGGTCGTGAGTTTGCCGCCGCCGAGCGAGAGCAGACCCGACGCGCTCTCGAACATCGCCTCTTCGCGCGAGGTGTCGGAGGGGCTGCCGCCGTCCGCGGGCTTCACCAGCGGTCGGAGCCCGGCATACGCGCCGATGACGTCGTCCTCGCCGAGGGCAGCCTCCGGGAAGTAGCGATTTACCGCTTCCAGCAGGTAGCGTACGTCGTCGGCGGCGGCGGCGACCGCGGCGGGATCGCCGTCGTAGTCGGTATCGGTCGTGCCGACCAACACCTGCTCTTCCCACGGGATGGCGAACATCACGCGCCCGTCGCGCGGCGCCCGCAGGACGATCGCGTTCTCGTTGCCGACGCGGGCGCGTGGCACGATGATGTGCACGCCCTTGGTGAGGCGCAGCATCTCCGGCGCTGCGGGCTCGTCGAGACGCCGTAGGCGATCGAGCCATGGGCCCGTCGCGTTCACGATCTGTCTTGCCCGGATCGCGAAGGTGCCGCCGTGCAGGCGATCCTCGATCTGCGCGCCGGCGAGACGCGTGCCGTCGCGCAGCAACTCGACGACGCCGAGGTAGTTGCACACGACGGCGCCGGCCGCGACCGCGGCGAGCATCGTCTCCAGCGTCAGCCGCGCGTCGTCGGTCCAGCAGTCGTAATAGTGCAGCGACCCGTCCAGACCCTCCGAGCGCAGGCGGGGCTCGTGACGCAGCGTCGCCCGGCGGCCCCACGAGCGATGGCGCGCGATGTTGCGGAAGGCGGAGAGGCCATCGTAGACCCACAGGCCCGCCGTGAGACGCACGCGTCCGACCGGATCGCCCCGGAAGACCGGGAACACGAACGGCATCGGGTGCACGAGGTGGGGCGCCAGGTGGCGACGCAGGCGGTCGCGCTCGCGGCTGGCCTCGAGGACGAGCGCGAACTCGTAGTTCTCGAGATAGCGCAGGCCGCCGTGGATCAGCTTGGACGACTTGCTGCTGGTCCCGCTCGCGAAGTCGCCCTGCTCCACCAGCGCGACCGAGAGCCCGCGCATGGCCGCATCGCGGGCGATTCCCGCCCCGTTGATGCCGCCGCCGATGACGAGGAGGTCGAAGGTGGGAGTCGCCAGCGCTTGCGCGATCGACGCGCGGCGCGCGCGGAGGGCGCCCTCACTCATACGAAGGGCGATGCTACCACAGCCCCGCGCCGAGCCGCCACTGTATAGCGGTCCGGCGCCGTCGCG